>SXGT01012827.1_pt1 | contig 40187 bp, 34 predicted proteins | sample 3176221 | NCBI WGS metagenome assembly SXGT01 (sample SAMN11356862, study PRJNA531348) | freshwater metagenome | isolation source: freshwater sample F1-120 | place: China: Fuxian Lake, Yuxi | collected 2017-12-25
TATACCTTTGTATAATAGATATAGACCTCATCTTGCATTAAAAATGAAAACGCCTGATCAAGTCTATGAACAAAAAAGCCCGACTACCTGAGGCAATCGGGATTAATTAAAAATCCGTCAACTTATTTTAGGACGTTACAACTGTAGTATGTTTTCGTTTACCACCAAACCATTTTTTCTTTTTGGACTTATTAGAATTTGGATTCGCTCCTGAATTAGCATTTCCTCCACCACTTTTCTGGCCATTTCCATTTCTGTTTTGAGAATGATTTCGTGGCGGACGTGGCTGTTTTACAGCTTTAACTACTGTATGATTCATCAATGGATACGCATGATTATCAATAACCGGCACTTGTTTTCCTATTAACTTCTGAATATCTCTTAAATATTCTTTTTCTTCTGCATCACAAAAAGCAATTGCAATTCCACTTGCTCCCGCCCTGCCTGTTCTACCAATACGGTGAACATACGATTCTGGAATATTGGGCAATTCGTAATTGATAACGTGAGTTAATTCGTCAATATCAATTCCGCGTGCTGCAATATCTGTAGCCACTAACACTCTTGTTAATTTTGATTTAAAATTATTTAAGGCATTCTGACGTGCATTCTGAGATTTATTTCCGTGAATGGCTTGTGATTGAATTCCGTTCTTAGTTAAATCCTTAGCAACTTTGTCTGCTCCGTGCTTTGTACGTGTAAACACTAAAACTCTTTCAATCTTTTTATCTTTCAACAAATCAATCAATAGATTTTTCTTGTTTTCTTTATCTACAAAATATACAACCTGATTAATTGTATTCGCAGTAGATGAAACCGGAGTTACTTCCACTTTTGAAGGATTTACCAAAATTGTATCTGCCAACTTCACAATTTCCGGTGGCATGGTTGCTGAGAAAAATAAAGACTGACGCTTAGCCGGTAATTTTGAAATTACTCTTTTCACATCGTGTACAAATCCCATATCCAACATTCTATCCGCTTCATCCAAAACAAATAATTGGATTTTAGAAATATCAACATGGCGCTGATTCATCAGATCCAACAATCTTCCGGGTGTTGCTACCAAAACATCAATTCCTGCACGCAATGATTCTACTTGCGAAAACTGACTAACACCTCCGAAAATAACTTTATATCTCAAATTGGTATTTCTGCCGTAATTGGCAAAACTTTCTCCAATTTGAATAGCTAATTCCCGTGTTGGTGTTAAAATCAAACTTCTGATAATCCGTTTTCCTTGCTGAGGGGTTTTGTCTTCAGTAAGCAATTGAATAATTGGAATAGCAAATGCAGCAGTTTTTCCTGTACCTGTTTGTGCACATCCCAACAGATCTTTTTTTGCCAACACCAAAGGAATGGCTTGTTTCTGAATGGGTGTAGGTGTTGTGTATCCTTCTGTTTTTATAGCCTCAAGGATAGGCTCAATTAAATTTAAATTTTCAAATGACATTATATATGTATTTAAGTTATAGACCGAATAAAATTATAGACGTTCTATTCATCGGTCTGATGAACAAAATTCTTATTTACTGGTTAAACTTCTAATTTTTGGGATGATGATACTCCGAAAGCATTGAGAGAAAAGGATCCCGAATAAACGGGATAACAATGAGTAGTTTAATTCATGTAATATACCACAAAGGTAAGTATTATAATTGGATAAGTAGTTATTTAAATTTTACTTTACCAAAAACGAAATTGGTTTACCTGTACAACCATTCGGAAATTGGACATTTAACAGCATTGCCAGCGTTGGTGCTATATCAGTTATATAAACTGCTTCGGTTGAACTACCTTGCTTAATGTTCCAACCGTAAAACAACAAAGGAACATGTGTATCATAACTATAAGGTGAACCATGTGTTGTACCTGTTGGCATATAATCCACATATCCGGGAAGATAATTTACTAATACATCACCCGAACGTTTTGCATTGTATCCTTTTTGCATCAAATAACGAACACCTTCTGTGAATTGAGTGTTGTTCATTGTTGTTGCTGTAATTGCTTCTGAAACATCTTTAAATTTTATCATAAATGAAGCTACATCTTCTTGTACTTGTTGCAAATACAACTTTTTCGCTTCTATTACTTTTTGATTTAAAAAAACTTGTTGATTTGAATATGACAAAACCAATGAGTCGCCATACGTTTTTGTTAAATATTTTTTCAAAGAATCTACCATTTTATTTTCATCAACATAACCTGCGGGAATTTTTAAATCGATTAAATAAGCTGGAACTTCAGGAGCAGCATGATCAGCTGTTAAGAAAATAACCGCATTTCCTTTTCCTACTTGCAACTCAATTGATTTAATCAACTCTGCAAGTTCTTTGTCTAAACGCAAATAACAATCTTCTTGCTCAATGGAGTTCGGACCATAATAATGACCTATATAATCAGGAGAAGAAAATGAAATTGCTAAAAAATCGGTCGAACCTGATTTTCCCATATTCTCTTGCTTGATAACTTCTATTGCAAAGTCTTTTGTAAGTGTATTTCCAAAGGGAGTTCCACGAATCATTCCAAGCCCGCCATTTGCTGGATATAGTTTTGCTAAATCATGAGGAAATACCGGTTTTAATTCTCCTTTTGATAATGTCTCGTATTTATTATCATCTGGTAAACTCTCCGTGTATTGTTCAATTGGCAAAAGTGTATTCCATGTTTGACTTAAATATTTTTTAGGTAATTCTTTTTGATTAAATGCCTGCACCCATTTAGGCAATTCATTCATATAATAAGAGCTTGTTATAAAACAACCGTTGCTTCCATCGAACCAATAGGCTGCATTGGCAGAATGACCGGCAGGAAAAATTGCACTCCTGTCTTTCAAAGCAATTCCAATTACTTTTGATTTCATATTAGTAGAAATTCTTAATTCATCGGAAATGGTAGTGGAAAGCATATTTACAGGAGAACGTTTTCCTTCTCTGGCAACTGTTCCAACTCCAATTACTTTATTGTCTTCCGAACAGTAAACATTTCTATTTAATGATTTATCAAACCAGTCGTTTGCAATTACTCCATTTACAGCAGGAGTTGTTCCCGTATATATAGCTGCGTGACCCGGACCGGTATATGTTGGCACATAATTATAATTGGTATTCTTACAAAAGAAACCTTCATTCACTAATTTTTTAAATCCATCATTTCCATACTTACCCCAAAAACGATAAATATAATCGTAACGCATTTGATCGATTACAATACCTACAACCAATTTTGGTTTTGTTGCTTTAGCTACAGGCTTAGCTGTTTGTGCAAGACTTGTATACACAAGCAGATTTACTGCTATAAATAAAAATATTTTCTTCATCATATAATTTTTCAAAATTTAAAATCTAATTCTGTATGTTGTTTAGATATAAAATAAATAAGTGCAACACATACAACAACACTAATTAAAATATTTGCGATTGCATACATCATATTTCCGGAACGCATTAATTCAACCGTTTCATAACTAAAAGTTGAGAATGTACTGAATCCTCCACAAAACCCAACAACAATGAATGTCTTCATAGCCGGATTTGCATCAACCTTTGCAGTGAATAATCCAACTAATAAAGCTAATATCAAACAACTTAAAATGTTTGAACACAAAGTAGCAATTGGAAATGCAGACTTGAAATTATTTTTTACAATTTCAGATATTCCGAATCTTGCCAAACTTCCCAATCCACCGCCTAAAAATACGAGCAGAATATTATTCATTATATATTTTTTTATTAAGTAATTGATAAATTTTAAAAACTACTATTCCTATTCCCATTCCCAAAATAGCTCCACAAGCAATATCAGCCGGATAATGAACACCATTGTAAATTCTGCTGTAGGATACAAATGCCGCCCAGACAAAAATTGCCAATCCGAAATACTTGATTTTATTTTTAAAAAGCAAACTCAAAAACATGGCTAATGCAAAAGTATTGGCTGCATGCGAAGAAACAAAGCCATACATTCCGCCACATCCGTCATTTAAATGCACTTGTGCTTGCAATAATAAATTATGACAAGGCCGATAACGTAAAAACACTTGCTTAAAAGCATGAACGGAAATTTGGTCTGACAAAACAATTACCAAAACTGCTCCAAGAACTACCAACCATACTTTTTTATTAAAATGTTTATAGGAAAGGAAAAGAAAAAATGCGTAGAGCGGAATCCAAAAATATTTATGACTCACCCAAAACATTACAACATCAAAAAAGGAATTGTGCTTACTGTTGAAAAACAGAAAAAGCGCGGTGTCAATTTCTTTGATGGATGAAATAAAACTCATTGTTTAATTAATAATCAAACACGTTATCCTTCGCATTCAGTTGTTTCCACAACTCATCTTTCAATTGAACCAGTCCTTTTCCGCTTTGAGAAGAAAAATACATCACGGGAACCGTTTTCTTTTCTTTGAATTTTTTATCCATATCCTTTTTCATTTCCGCCAACAACTCATCATCCAACATATCACATTTAGAAATGGCAAGAATTCTTTTTTTATGAAGTAATTCAGGATTGAATTTATCCAATTCGTTTAACAATATTTTATACTCTTTAATAATATCATCCGAATCGGCAGGAACTAAAAATAAAAGTGTGGAATTTCTTTCGATGTGGCGTAAAAATCTTAAACCAATTCCTTTTCCTTCGCTGGCACCTTCAATAATTCCGGGGATATCAGCCATTACAAATGATTTGTAATCGCGGTACTCTACAATTCCTAAATTGGGAACAAGCGTAGTAAAAGGATAATTTGCTATTTCGGGTTTTGCTGCAGAAACTACTGAAAGCAATGTTGATTTACCGGCATTAGGAAAACCAACCAAACCAACATCAGCCAAAACTTTTAATTCTAATATTTTCCATTCATCTCGTCCATCGCCACCGGGCTGAGCATAACGTGGAGTTTGGTTCGTTGATGATTTAAAATGATCGTTACCCAATCCACCTCTTCCACCCGGTACAACAATAATTTCTTGTCCGTCTTCAGTAATTTCTCCTTCTACTTCTCCCGTTTCAGCATCACGAATAATTGTACCCAAAGGCACATCCAGAATTTCATCTTTCCCTTCAGCACCTGTCATACGGGCACTACCACCACTTCCTCCCGGCTCCGCAATAATGTGTTTACGATATTTTAAATGGATGAGGGTCCAAAATTGTTTGTTCCCTTTTACAATAATGTGTCCACCTCTGCCTCCATCGCCTCCATCCGGACCACCTTTTGCGGTTAACTTACTTCGATGCAAATGCACCGAACCTGCGCCACCCTTTCCTGAGCGGCAACATATTTTTACATAATCAACAAAATTCGAATCCATTCTTTTATTCCCCTGCTTATCACCTATTCACAAAAACTTATCTTTTTTTCTTAGCTACTTTTTTAACTGCTTTCTTTTTAGGTGCAGATTTCTTTGCAACTTTTTTTACAACTTTTTTAGCTGCTTTTTTAGGAGCCGTCTTTTTTGCAACTTTCTTCACTATCTTTTTTGCTACTTTCTTTTTAGGTGCTGCTTTTTTTACAACCTTCTTTACAACCTTTTTAACCACCTTTTTGGCAACCTTCTTTTTCGCAGCAACTTTCTTTACAACCTTTTTAGCGACTTTTTTAGGAGCAGCTTTTTTTACTACTTTCTTCTCAACCTTTTTCTTTTCAACTTTCTTTGCCGGAGCTTTTGCTACAGGTTTTGATTCTTTCTTTGCAACTTCCTTCTTAACTGGCTTATCATCATCTGAAGAAACAAAAACTTTTTCTTTTGATGGCTGAAAAGCAATTACAGATTTTGCAGAACGAGGATCAATTACTGCACAAAGGTTTGTAAAAATTTGCTCAACAGTTCCCATTCCGTTAACCGGTCTGAACTTTCCTTGGTTTGTATAATATGCTTTTAATGGAGCTGTTTTATTATTATACTCTTGAATCCGGTTACGGATAACTCCTTCATTTTGATCATCCGGTCGACCACTTTCCATTCCTCTCATCAATAAACGTTTAGTCAATTCTGAATCGCTTACTTCTAAGGCTAACATCATAGTAATAGAAGTGTGTTTTTCAAACAACAAACTATCTAATGCTTCTGCCTGTGCTTCCGTTCTTGGAAAACCATCAAAAATAAATCCTTTTGCATTTGGATTTTTATCCAGCTTAGAGCTAATCATCCCAATAACTACTTCGTCAGGAACCAAAACTCCTGCATTCATCAACATTTGAGCTTCTAAACCCAGTTGAGTTCCAGCTGCAATTTCGCTTCTCAAAATATCACCTGTCGACAGGTGAACCAATTGATATTTTGCAATTAATTTCTCCGATTGAGTTCCTTTGCCTGCACCCGGAGGACCGAATAGTACAATGTTTAACATGGCGTTTTCTGTTTGAGTGATAAGTTTAGTGTTTTAAATTTGTAATACTATTTTTTATCGTTTTCATAATCCAACACATAAATGTCTTCTAAATTTCTTCCAAGTCCTTTGTAATCTAATCCATACCCCACAATAAAATCATTTGGGATTACAATTGCTGCATACTCAATCGGAACTGTTTTAGTATATGCATTAGGTTTAAATAATAATGTAGCAATTCTGATATCTGCTACACCCAATGCCTTTAATTGTTCCCAAACATTTTCTATTGTATTCCCTGTATCAACAATGTCTTCAACTATTACAACCGTTCTTCCTTTTATATCTTCGTTTAAACCAATCAGTTGTTTTATTTTTCCTGAAGAAGAAGTTCCTTCATAAGATGCTACTTTCACAAAAGAAATTTCACATTCAATATTTACCTTTTTCATTAAATCGGCTGCGAACATAAACGAGCCGTTTAAGACTGCCAGAAACAAAGGTTGTTTACCTTTTAAATCTTTATTTATTTGTTTCGCAACTTCAGCTACTGCTTTTTGAATTTCAGAAGAACTTATCTTGGGCTTAAAAGTATGACCATGAATTACAACACTACTCATAAAAAGGCTATTAATTCACCAAAAATAAACAAATTTAGCTGAAAAAAAAGCTGAAAACTTTATTTTATTCTTCGCTTTAAAAAGCTACTTTTACTGCTATAATTAACAAAAAGCCTTATTTATGACACCAAAAGTGAGTATTATTATGGGTAGCACATCTGATATGCCCATTATGCAAGAAGCAGCTAAGATTTTGAATGAATTTCAGATTCCCTTCGAAATTAATGCATTAAGTGCACATCGGGTACCCGAGCAAGTAGCTGATTTTGCGAAAAATGCCCATACAAAAGGAATAAGAGTAATTATTGCCGGAGCGGGCGGAGCAGCCCATTTGCCAGGTGTAGTTGCCGCATTCACGCCACTGCCTGTGATTGGAGTGCCATGTCGCTCGTCAATCTCTATTGATGGCTGGGATTCAGTACTTTCTATCCTTCAAATGCCTCCAGGAATTCCTGTTGCAACCGTAGCTTTGGATGGCGGACAAAATGCCGGAATATTAGCTGTTCAGATTTTAGCTGCCGGGAATGACGAAATCTTGAAAAAAGTGGTCGATTTTAAGGAAAATTTGAAAAATAAGATCCTCAAAGCCAATAAAGAGTTATCGGAAATAAAATTTGAGTATAAAACCAACTAGGATCAGCCATCAATGAAGAGAATTCCCCTTCTACTTATAAGTATTCTTGCCGTTTCAAGCAGCCAAGCCTGGAACGAGAACAACCCAATTGGAGCTCGTTCTTCCGGAATGGGAAATGCTTCTGTTTCTTTGGGAGATGTTTGGAGTGCCCATCACAATCAGGCCGGACTAGGTTTTGTGCGAGATATTTCTGCCGGTGCCTATTATGAAAACAGATTTTTATTAAAGGAGATAAGTATAAAAGGCGGAGTTGTGGCAATTCCTGTAAAAGCCGGAACATTTGGCTTAACAATCAGCAATTTTGGGTATTCGCTTTATAATGAGAATAAATATAGCTTATCTTTTGCAAAAGCCTTTGGAGATAAGCTTTCTGCCGGTGTGGCATTGGATTATTTAACCACAAAAATAGCAGAAGGTTATGGCAGCAAAGGTGTTTTAGCTGCCGAATTTGGAATTCAGGCTAAACCTTTAAAAGGATTAACCATCGGAGCACACGTTTTTAATCCAACCCGCTCAAAAATTGCCGATTATAATGATGAACGATTGCCAACCATTATTCGTTTTGGTGGCGATTATGATTTTTCTGAAAAAGTTAAAGTTGCAGTTGAAACAGAAAAAGATATGTCGCAAAAAGCCATTTTTAAAGTGGGCTTAGAATACAAACCCGTTAAAGAATTTTATTTGCGTGCAGGAATCGGAACAAACCCAACTTTAACATCATTTGGTTTTGGAATCAATTTAAAAAATTTCAAAATTGATGTTTCCGGAAATTACCACCAAACTCTTGGAATAAGTCCGCAATTAGGATTAACATATATATTCCCCAAAGGGGTCCACACGGACAAAAAAGCGGAAACAACTACTCCAAAAGTTGAACAATAAAAATTACATATTACCAACTTTTTCAAATTCTGTTTTTTTAAAAAGCAGTCTTTTTCTTTTAGCTTTCAATTTATCACTTTCCACTATTGCTCAAGATACTGCTAAAACAGACGACAGTGGTATCCAACAGCAACTTGAAAACATTGGCGAAAACACAGGCGATGAAGAAGCTGATTACACTAATCTTGTGGAAGTATTGATTTATGCCAATCAAAATCCCATCAACTTAAATAAAACAAATAAGGAAGAATTACAAGCTTTGGGAATATTAAATGATATTCAAATAAATCATTTATTATCGCACATCGAAAAAAATGGAAAACTAATTACCATTTATGAATTACAAGGAATTAATGGATTTGATTTGCAAACCATTCAAAAAATATTGCCTTATGTAAAAGTGACCGACAATTTTGCAACAGCACATTTTGGCGCAAAAGAAATGTTTAAGGATGGGCAACATACAATTCTTCTCCGTTACGGAAGAACAATAGAAGATCAAACGGGATTTTCTTCAATCGACAGTGCCTCACTTGCCAACAGTATGAACTCAAGATACATTGGTAGTCCGGATAAAATTTATGCCCGCTATCGTTTCACCTACGGCACAAATATCAGTTGGGGAATTACAGCTGAAAAAGATCAAGGTGAATTATTTTTTAAAGACAAACAAAAATTCAAGTACGACTGGTATGAAAATTCATTAAAAGGAAATCAAAAAACAGGATTTGATTTTTATTCGGCTCATTTTTATTTGAAGAATGTAAAATTTATCCGGGCACTAGCTATTGGAGATTATCAAGCAACTTTCGGTCAAGGGTTGACTTTGTGGAGCGGACAAGCATTTGGAAAAAGTGCAGAAATTATGTCAACAAAAAGATCAGCAGGAGGAATAAGAGCTTATACTTCAGTTGATGAAAACAGGTTTATGCGAGGGGCTGCAACAACATTGGGCTATAAAAAATTTGAGGCCACAGCATTTTATTCACGAAAGCGTGTTGATGCAAACGTAAGCGATACTACAGATACAGGAGAAGCGGCAGAAATATCATCACTTCAGGAAACAGGATATCACAGCACTTCAAGTGAAATTGCCGACAAAGATGCTATTCTGCAAACCATGATGGGTGGAAACGTTTCTTATAAAGGAAGAAAATTTAATGTTGGCGTTTCTGCATTAAGTTATCAGTTAGATGTAGATTATAACAGATCTCTCTCTTATTATAATCAGTTTGAATATTCTTCTTCCAAAAATTTTAATGTTGGAGTTGATTACAATTTTATAATCCGAAACTTCAATTTTTTCGGGGAAGCAGGAATGAGTCAGAACGGAGGAAAAGCATTTGTAAATGGTGCATTAATAAGCTTGGATCCTCGCTTATCTCTAACTGTATTACATCGTTATTACGAACGTAATTTTCAAAATTTGATGAGCAATGGTTTTGGAGAAAGCACCATGCCTAATAATGAAAAAGGATTATACATTGGAGCCGTTGCTAAGCCAACAAACAAAACTACTATTACAGCTTATTACGATCGTTTTGAATTTCCTTGGTTAAAATATCAAGTAAATGCTCCATCTTATGGACATGATTATATGGCTCAATTCAATTATACTCCATCCAAAAAAATGGATATGTATGTTAGAGTTCGTACTCGCGACAAACAAAAAAACAGCGTTAACGTTGTTGATCTTATTGATTATTTAGTTCCTGTAAAACAAAGCAATTATCGTTTTAATATTTCTTATACAATTTCAAAAAGTATTAAACTAAGAAACAGAATAGAATTAATAGATTATAAATTAGATAACAATAAAACCGAAAAAGGATATTTAGTTTATCAGGATGTTGTATACAGCAGATTAGGAAAACCACTTTCAATAACATTCCGTTATGCTGTTTTTCAAACAGATAGTTATGACGCAAGAATTTATGCTTATGAGAATGATATTCCTGGCTCTTTCTCTATTCCTGCATACTACGACAGAGGTTCCAGATTTTACATTATGATTGATTACAATCTAACAAGAAACATTGAACTATGGTTACGTTATTCTCAAACGTATTACGATAACAAAGATATTATTAGTGAAGGATCGTTAACCGAGATAAAAGGAAATACTAAGTCGGAAATTAAAGCACAAATAAGGTTTAAATTTTAAAATACTTATGCGTAAAAAAGAATTAAGAGCTTTTACAACTTGGATTGGAGAAAATGATATTTGCTACACAGTTGTTAAATCAAATGCAGTTGTAGAAATAGCAGATGCAGTGGAAAACACCAACGCAGTAAAGGATTTATCGGATGGAAAAGTATACCCTATGTTAGTTAATTTAAATGAAATTAAATCCATTACTAAAGAAGCGAGAGATCATTTTTCAATGAAAAATAGAGAACCCGGAGTTAGTGCTATTGGATTATTAATCAAATCTCCTGCAAGTACTATCATCGGCAATTTTTTTCTGGGTTTAAATAAATCTAAAGTTCCAGTAAAACTTTTTACAGTTGAAGCAAAAGCAGTAACTTGGTTAAAACAATTTTCAAAAAAATAGTATGTCAAAAGAGTTAGATGAAATTTATAAAAAAGTTTCTGCTTTAACCGGAGAAAAAGTTTCTGCTAAACCTGCCCGTCCGGCAGGCGGAGTTGATAAGAAAAAAGCTATATTGAATGGTTTAAAAAAACTTGACAATACTTTAACAATTATCAAAAAACAAGAAATAGAAAATTCTAAACGCATTGATGAAATTTTAAAAGTTGTTATTTCATTTGCGAACTTAAACTATGATAAAAAAGCTCTGATTACCAATAAAAAAAGCCACTTTGACGCACTAGCATTGGGAATCAATATGCTTGGCGAAGAATTAGAAGCATCAACTATTTCATTGCATGAAAAAGAAGTTTTACTAAAAGAAATTCACCACAGAGTAAAAAACAATTTGCAAGTCATTTCCAGTTTATTAAATCTTCAATCCGAAAAAATTAAACAACCTGATTTGCTCGAAACATTTATGGAAAGCCAGAACCGAATACGCGCAATGGCTTTAGTACATGAAAAATTATACCAATCAAAAAATCTTTCTTTGATTGATTTTACCGAGTATGTACATTCGTTTATCAACCAAATGAGCAATAGCTACAATTTGGATCCTAGCAAAATAAAAATGCATATTGATGAAAGTATCCGTCCGCACTTTTTTAAAATTGACACAGCCATTCCTTGCAGTTTAATTCTTAATGAACTTATTTCCAATAGTTATAAATATGCGTTTCCTAAAAACAGAAAGGGAAATATTTATTTGCATTTTGAATTAGAGAAAGAAACAAAGAATACCTCTCACTATTTGTTGCAAGTTGCTGATGACGGAGTAGGTATTGCCCCTGAAATAGACATTAAAAATACCAGTTCATTAGGGTTACAACTGGTTGATTTATTAACTTCTCAAATTGAAGGGAAAATAGACTTAGACAGAAAGAATGGAACCAAATTTACCATTCGCTTTCCGGTAGAAAAAAATTAAGGCTTTACTCCTTTTTACCCTCTTTAAGTCGTTTTATAGTTCTCTCGATATATTTACTACTCGGCAATAACGACTCTTGTATGCGCTTAGCATAATTAATACTATCGATAATTTCTTTTTGCTTTTGATTCAATGCGTCCCGCTGAGAAAGTATAATTGTATTGGTTCTTTTCTTATGAATATTAGACTTATACAATTGAAATACAAAAATTAAAAGGAAAATAATTCCTGCTAATAAAACATAAAACCAAATTGTGTTTCTCTTTTCCTTTTCCTCAGCAACAATTTTTTCTGATTTTATTCTTTCGAAATTAGAAATACTGTCCTGCCTTATCTTAGACTCAAACTGATTTTGAAGAACAAGATTTTCAACAGCACTTTTCTTATCCATTCCATAAAGGCTATCCTTAATAACAAAATACAAATCCTGCAATTCATACGCTTTTTTAAAATCGTTTATTGAATAATACAACTCCTTTAATTGTTCCGAAGCTCTTTTTTGCATCTCATAGTTATGTGATGATTTTGCATCATTCAAACCTAATTCAAGCCAATATTTAGCATTTTGTTTGTCATTTAACATAAGATATGTCTTACCAATATTTACCTGAGACTCTATAAGCCCGCCAAGTGGCGCTTTTCCAATAATTCTATTTTCATAGCCTAGTTTAAAATACTCCAAAGCTTTTGAATGCTCCTTCATTGTAAAATACATTGTACCAATATTGTTATACGATTGCCCCATTCCATAATTATCCTTTAACTCTTTTCTGATTGTTAAACTACTATCATGATATTTTTGTGCGTTTATAAAATCTTTTTTGCCGGTATAAACAATCCCAATATTATTTTGAGTAGAAGCAATTCTTTTTAAGTCATTTATTTTTTTATAAAAAGCAAGAGTGGCTTGATAACTTTTAATTGACAAGTCATTACTGATTAAGTCGATATGAATACTCCCAAGAAGGTTATAAAGTCGGGCTTGCTGGTAATTTTCTACTTTATAATTATAAACAAGTGAAGCTCGGTTATAATATTTTAATGCTTCCGGATAATTATTACTAAAGTAATGAAGTGAACCTATTTTATAATTTGCCAAAGCATAAAGAGTATCTTTTGGTCCATTTTTTATTAACTCAAATGCAGCATTATAATTATCAAATGCATCCTTAAGGTTATCCTGAGCAAATAAATAATCTCCTTTAGCCACTAATGAATAAAATTTATCGGGATTTTTATTTTCTGATGAAAAAATTTTCTGATATAGTCCTGTAGTATCTTTTGAATCAATTTTACTAAAAATGGCATAATAATCTGAGGGGCTCTGTTGGGCAAACAACAAGCTTTGAGAGGATAAAATACAGATAGCCAATAAAAATCGCATAAAACAGATATAAAATTGTTTTAGAAAAGTAAATCTAATGAAAAAACAAGCCTCATTCAACATTATAGAACAAAAAATCGTGGGCGCAAAACTTACTTAGTTTCCTTATAAAAACTATCTTTGTATTCAAATATTCAGAACAGTATGACTAAATTAAAGATTGGCGTTTTGCGCGAAGAGAAAAGTCCACCGGATAAACGGGTTCCATTAACTCCGTTGATTTGTGCCGAATTGATACGAAAATATCCACACATCGAAATAGTAGTTCAACCAAGTAAAATTCGTTGTTATGAAGATGCTGAGTATACAGCTTTTGGTGTTCCTCTTCAGGAAGATTTAAGTGATTGCGAAATTCTAATGGGCGTTAAAGAAGTTCCTAAGGATTTATTACTACCGAATAAAAAATATTTTTTCTTTTCACACACTATCAAACATCAGCCACACAATCAAAAGTTGATGCACGCTCTGATAGAAAAGAAAATTCAGATGATCGATTATGAAACCTTAACCGATAAAAACCACACCCGGATTATTGGTTTTGGCAGATATGCAGGAATTGTTGGGGCTTACAACGGAATTTTAGGTTATGGAAAAAAGTATGATCTTTTTCAATTACGCCCCGCAAATATTTGCCGCGATAGGGCAGAAATGGAAGATGAATTAAAACGTGTAAAACTTCCTAATATTAAAATTGCTTTGACAGGTGGCGGACGAGTGGCAAATGGCGTTATTGAAACTTTAAGTGCTTTACGTATTCGTAAAGTTACTCCGGAAGAATTTTTAATGTCCTCTTTTCGCGAACCAGTCTATTGTCAGTTAAATCCACGTGATTATGTAGAACGTAAAGGCGATCACAATTTCGATTTGCAGGATTTCTTCGGACATCCCGAACATTTCGAATCTGTTTTTCCCAAATATGCTAAGTCTGCCGACATCTATATTTCTGCACACTACTGGGATCCCCGTGCTCCAAAAATGTTTGAACTTTCCGATATGAAAGCTCCGGATTTTCATATTAGTGTGATTGCAGATATTACTTGTGATGTTCCGGGCTCTGTTCCTTCTACTATTCGTGCTTCATCTATTGCTCAACCATTTTATGGTTACAATATCCGTGAAGACAAAGAAGATTTACCTTTCAATAAAGATACCGTTTGTATTATGGCAGTAGACAATTTGCCTTGTGAATTACCACGTGACGCGAGCGATGATTTCGGAAAAGATTTAATGGAACGAGTGCTTCCAAGTATTATTGGTGAGGATACAGATAAAGTTATTGAAAGAGCTAGTATTTGTAAGGATGGGAAATTACTTCCTGACTTTGAATACCTTTCTGATTATGCTTATTAGTTTACTCTTAAATGAAAAAAGTTTTACTCATCATTCTGGCCTGTATAATTTCAATGGCAATTGGTTACTGGATAGGTTTTATGCTACCTTTTGCAGAAGGAGTAGTAAACGATGCTAAGAAAAACAAAATCAATATTGAATGGATGCAACCATCCGCTACAGCAGAAAATTTCGATTCATTTATTGAACAATTTATAAGCGATAGTGCGTTCCAATTTTCGAGAATTAAGTTTCCATTAATCACCACTACTTTAGTAAATGCAGATAACTATTTAACTAAGAAACTTCAGATTTCTGACTGGAAGTTTACACCACTCTATAGAAATGAGGACTACATATCTCAACTGTATGATAATTTTGAAATGAAAATGAGAAGTTCTGATGAAAGAATGTTTTGCTGGCAAGGAGTTAAAAATGGCATTTCTGTTCAATACCTGTTCAAATGCATAGGAGAAAGATGGTTTTTAGTAGAATACAGAGACTTTTCAACTTAATTACCTATACCTTCCTTTTATATCTATTCACTATCAATGAAACAACCATAGTAAATATAAAGAAGCAAATCAATTTCAAAGAATCACCCACAACATCTACAATTCCTCCGCCTCTTAAAAATAATTCATAAAATCCATTGAGCGCCCAATTGAGTGGCGACACAATACTAATATCTCTCATCAGCTCAGGCATTACGTATGTTGGAACCCACACTCCACCAATGGCTGATAATAATAAAACTGACAGTGAACCCATTATTGCTCCTTGTTGTTCTGTTTTTGCAATTGTTCCCATCATTACTCCATAACCTGTAGCTGCAAATGCTGTTGAAACAGAAAGTAAAATGATTCCCAGAATACTATTCCCTATTACTAAGGTTGGCAAACCCAGCATTGGTAAAAATATTTTTCCAACCGACAACATTAATGCCAGTTGAATCAGACAAACAGCAATATATACGATGATTTTTCCATTCAAGAAAACTAAATAAGAAGTAGGAACAGTTTGTAAACGCAAAACACTTCCTTCACTTTTTTCTTTCACCATACTACCAGCAAGTGGAAGAACAATAAAAAACATAGCAAAAATTGCCCATGCCGGAACGTTATGCTGAACAGCATTCGGAACAATTTCTCCAATTTGTTTAGAAGCATACACTTCTTTGTACTTAATAATTTGAGATTGAGAAAATGCATTTTCCGGAGCATTATTTTTATCCGGAATCAATTCTGAAATTTGTTCCGAAAACGTTTGAAACATAATTTTTGTTTTTATCTCAGAAATAAATTCACGCAAACTACTTGTAACGGAAGTCAGAAAAGATTTTTTTGTAATCGGATCAATGTAAATGGCAATTTCAACTGAATCTGTAGGTTTTTGCAAACTATCACTTACACCCAATGTTTGTTGCACCAAAACTTTCACATTGCTACGAATAGCTTCTGTGGCTCCTTTCGGAACAACTATACCAACTAAAAATTTTCCATCAGAAACTGCCTTTTCTATCATCTCAGCAGTAGCAGGTTTTCCATCAATCATATTATTGAACGTACACATTCCTGAATTACGTAATCCAAGTTCAATAGAAATCCCAAGTGAATCTTTATCGTTATCTACAAAAATGATAGGAATACCTCTTTCATTCAAACTCTTAAAAGCAGAATCCTGAATCAAAGTCATAACAAAAATCAAAATCATCGGCATCAAAAAAAGCACAGCAAGCCCCACTCTATCTCGCAATAGAATCAATGCTTCTTTTTTTATGGCTGCTAATAATTTAATCATCGTTATCTTTAAATTCCCTTGTTCTCGACTCCGCTCGAACTGACGGGTCTGTCACTTCGAGCGGAGTCGAGAAGTTAATCCCGAAGCGCTCTCTTAGTTAAATGCAAAAAAACATCCTCCAAATTCCTACACCCGGCATTCCCACTAATCAACTCTTTCGGGCTTCCTTCCACTATAATTTTTCCATAATCAATAATTGCGACTCTTGAACAAAAATGCTCCGCCTCTTCCATGTGATGAGAAGTGTAAATAATGGTCATTCCACTTTTGTTCAATTCTTTTAAGTGTTCAATAATCACATTTCTAGATTGCACATCCACTCCAACTGTTGGTTCATCTAAAAATAAAATTTTAGGATTGTGTAAAATTCCGGCAATCAGATTTACTCTTCGTTTCATTCCACCTGAATAAGTTGATAAACGTTTATCAGCAGACTCAATCAAACCAAAATTGTTCAACCACAATTCTATCTTGTTCTTTAAATCTTTTCCCTGCAAACCATACATTGCACCATAAAAATTTAAATTTTCGCGGGCACTCAAAGTTTGATAAAGTGCTATGTCCTGTGGAACAACACCAATAATTTGTTTGATATGATCAATATTGTTCTTGGAATTTTTACCATCAATTTCAACCTTTCCATTTGAAGCTGAATACAAACCGCAAAGTATAGAAATAGTTGTGGTTTTACCGGCTCCATTCGGACCTAATAGTCCAAATATTTCGTTTTTATGGATGGATAGTGTAACGCCATCTACGGCAGGTTTATCAGCACCTTCAAAGGTCTTTGTAAGTGATTCGACTTGTATTATAGGCTTATCGGACATATCAGGGCAGTAAAATTAGCAAAATTACCACAGCCATCTTGATAAAAATCATTGATTTATGCTCCAAAAATCTTTAAATATTGGCTACATTTGTCAGCAAATTTACCGACAAATAAGCAATTCGCATTTTTGCCCTTTGCAGAATAATAAGAACAAAATATGAATATCGAAAAAACAGATGTATTGGTAATTGGTGCCGGTCCTGCGGGATGTATTGCAGCGTCAATTGTGCATAAAAATGGATTAAAAGTCAGAGTAGTAGAAAAAGTAAAGTTTCCACGATTTGTGATTGGTGAAAGCTTATTACCACGGGTGATGGATCATTTAGATGAAACCGGACTTTTGGAAGATGTTAAAAAAGCAGGATTTCAGGAAAAATTCGGAGCTAAATTTTTATTGGGTGACAAAGTATGTGATTTCAATTTTGCAGATCAATTCAGTAAAGGTTGGACATGGACTTGGCAAGTTCCCCGGGCTCAATTCGACCAAATTTTAGCAAACGGAGTTGCAAAAAAAGGAATTCCGGTTGAATTTGAAATGGGTGTAACAGCCATTCAATTTAATGACGACAATTCATCAATAACCACAGTTGAAGATGTAAACGGAAATAAAAAACAAATTGAAGCCCGTTATATAATTGATTGTAGTGGCTATGGTCGTGTGATTCCAAATATGTTGGGATTAAATAAAGTATCCAGTTTCGATCCACGCAAAACACATTTTACTCATTTCAAAGATCCTAAACGTCCGGAAGGAGTTGAAGGAAATAGAATTACAGTTATTGTTCATCAACAAGAAGTTTGGGTATGGATAATTCCTTTTTCAACTGGAATTACATCAGTAGGTTTTGTTGGGAATCCTGAATATTTTAAAGATTTTCCGGATGATATGGTTGAACGTATGAAAGCAATTGTAGATGATTGTCCTTTATTAAGTGAACGCTTCAAGGATCAGGAAATGGTTTTACCTCCACGTACAATCGAAGGTTATGCTATTACTTCAACAAAGTTTTTTGGTGATGGTTATGTAACTGCAGGAAATGCAACAGAATTTTTAGATCCTGTGTTTTCATCAGGCGTAACCTTTGCAATGGAATCGGGTTCAACTGCTGCTAAATTGGTAAGCAGAAAATTAAAAGGCGAAGAAGTTGATTTCCAAAAAGAATATGTTGACCATATGATGCAAGGCATCAACACATTCAGAACCTATGTGAAGAGTTGGTACAATGGCGACTTACACCAAATATTTTTCACAAAAGATCCTGATCCAGGAATCAAAAAACAAATTTGTTCGGTATTAGCTGGATATGTTTGGGATTTAGAAAATCCTTTTGTAAAAAAACATGAACGTGCTGTAAGTACATTGGCAAAAATTATCCGGATGCAAAAAGCATCTGCTGCTGAAGAAGCAAAGGGAAAAGGTTAATTAAGGAAATTGTAATTAAGGAATTTAGGCTATTACATTTAAAATAAAATCTGCGGATCCCGATAGCTATCGGGACTGCGAGACCTGCCTGCCGACAGGCAGGTCTGCGAGAAAAATAGGCTGCTCATCATTCACAAATGAAAATCAATATCATCGGAGGAGGCGTTTCAGGTTTAACTGCTGGTATTTACCTTCAGATGAACGGATTTGAAACACATATTTTCGAAAAACATTCCATCCCCGGAGGTTTGTGTACCAGTTGGAAAAAAGGTGAATACACTTTTGACAGCTGTGCACACTGGATATTGGGATCTGATACAGGTTCTTCTTTCTATAAAATTTGGTCGGAATTATTGGATATGAAAAAAATTGCTTTTCATAATCATGATATCCGTGTGGAAGTTGGAACAAAAGTTCATGCAAACAAATACGGAGAGAAAAATTTCAAACTATACACTGATCTTTCAGTTTTAGAAAAATACATGATTGATTTGGCTCCAGAAGATACTGAGGAAATCAAAAAATTTATCAAACCTATGCGCATAATGCAAAAGTTTGACTTGCCTCCTATCATGGATGATTTGCCATTCTTTCAATCGATGATGCGAAGTATTAAGATGGCTCGTTACCTTGAATTTTTATATTGGTTTTTGAAAATAAAAAATTACACCAATTATACTTATGCTAAAAAATTTAAGAATCCATTCCTTCGAGAAAGCTTTGAATTATTATACGATGGTGAAGAAGTAAACATGATGGTATTGACTATGCCGTTATCCGTTTTCGATAAAAAAAGTGCGGGTTACCCAATTGGTGGCTCCATGGAGTTTGCAAAAAAAATTGAGCAAACATATGTAAAGCTAGGTGGTACCATGCATTATAAAACTCCTGTAAAAAAAATAATTACGGAAGATGGAGTAGCAAAAGGCTTGTTAGTAAGAAATGAAGTAAAACATTTTTCGGACATAACACTTTCAGCAGCGGATTGGAATTTTACAGCTTTTGATGCATTGGATGGGAAATTTGTAGACCAGCACATGTTGGATGTCAGAGATTTAAAAAAATTGGAAGTTTTTTATTCCGTGATGCAATTTTCTTTCGGAATAGGGAAAGATTTAAGTGAATGGCCTCACTTTTTCAGAGTTCCATTGCAAGAACCACTTGTTTCACCTGATGGTTCAGAATATCCACGTTTTGAAGTGCACATTTACAATTACGACAATACACTTGCTCCGAAAGGAAAAACATCGGTAACTGTAAGTTATTATACAACCAAAAGAGAGTTTTGGATTGATGCAAGAAAAAATGATCGTCCGAAATACCGCCAAGCCAAAGAAGAGTTCACAAAAAAAATTATTGATTTACTTGATAAAACATTGGGTGGAATAAAAAACGACATTGAAGTAATTGATGTAGCAACTCCCGCAACTTTCCAAAGATATACAGGTAACTGGAAAGGAAGTACTCAAGGTTGGTTACCGGGCAAAAATTTATTGGCAAAATCTCCTGTTGGGTTTAAATTTCCGGGCTTGAAAAACTTCTACTATTCCAGCCACTGGAACCAGCCTGGTGGAGGATTACCTATTGCAATTAAAACGGGGAGAGATGTTGCGAAGGAGATTTGCAAAGAGTATAATGTGAAGTTCAGGACAATTCCGCAGACGAAGTAAAAACAATGAGTTCATAGAAAAGCTCATCCTTTTTGCATTTCTCCAATAAATACGACTATCTTAGTTCTGCATTAAGCAGAAATGAAAAATCTCTACTCCTCCGATTTAACAAAATCAACCTACGATGCCATTATTATTGGTTCGGGTGTTGGCGGATTGACTACTGCAGTATTTCTGACAAAAGCCGGAAAAAAAGTACTGGTACTTGAAAAGCATTATGTTCCCGGAGGATTCACACATACTTTCAAAAGAAAAAAATTCGAATGGGATGTTGGTGTTCATTATGTCGGTCAAGTGAATTTAAAAAACAACTTAATGCGAAAAGCCTTTGATTATATTACTGATGGTAAACTCAAATGGGCAGATATGGGAGAAGTTTACGACCAGGCAATTATTGAGGGAACAACCTACAATTTCAGAAAAGGGAGAGAAAATCAAATTAAACAGATGATTGAATATTTTCCCGATGAAGAAAAGGCAATCCGTAAATATTATACGTTAGTAAAAAAAATAGGATCGAGCTATACAACTTTCTTTTCGGAGCGGACAATGCCTTTTTGGTTAAGCAATACAGTTGGTTATTTTATGCGGAGAAAATTTTACAAGTATTCACAGCTAACAACTTCAGAAATCTTGCATAGTTTAACATCCAATGAGAAATTAATCGCTGTTTTATGCTCACAATGCGGAAACTATGGATTGGCTCCCGAAAAAAGTAGCTTTGCTATTCATGGAATGATAGTAGAACATTTCATTGAAGGTGGAAATTATCCGGTTGGAGGAGCATCCAGTATTCATAAAAAACTGATTGATGTAATTGAAACCAACAAAGGAATTGTAGCAATAAAGGCAGATGTAAAAAACATTATTATTGAAAACAACAAAGCGATTGGTGTTGAAATGGAAAATGGCGACAAACTTTTTGCTTCAACAATAGTAAGCAATGCTGGAGCACACAACACTTTTAACAGACTAATTTCCAAGTGTAAACAAAAAGATGAAAACAACATCAATTTAAATAAAATACAGCCATCTGTTTCACATGTTTGTATTTATGTTGGTTTAAATGCAAGTGACGAAGAATTAAAACTTCCGAAACATAATATTTGGCTGTTCGACAATTACAAATTTGATGAAGCACAAAAGTATCACTTAAATACAAAAAACAGTGCTTCGCCCATAACCTATATTTCATTTCCATCAGCCAAGGATCCTAATTGGCAAATAAAACACCCGGGTACTTCAACCATTCAGGTATTGGGTTCTTTTCCTTATGAGTGGATGCAAGAATGGGAAGAAGGGAAATGGCAGAAAAGAGGAGAAGAATATGAAAGTAAAAAAGAGGCAATAAAAAATGTTTTATTAGAAAAACTGTTAGAGACTCTTCCTCACTTAAAAGATAGAATTGAAATTTGTGAACTTTCTACACCTCTTTCCACAAAACATTTCAGCAATTATTCAAAAGGTGAAATATATGGTTTAGAACACACTCCTGCACGCTTTAACCTTTTACAACTAAGAGCAAAAACTAATTATAAAAATTTATTTTTAACAGGACAAGATATTGTATGTGTTGGTGTTGGAGCTGCAATGTTTTCAGGTATAATTACTTCAGTAGCTATTCTGAAAAGAAATATATTATGGAAAGTAATACGCTATAGAGTAGTAGATTAGAAAGCCAAAAGACCAATTCCTATAAATACGTTAAAAATCGGATTTAAATTTAGGGTTGAAGAAACGTCCGAAGAGAGACTTTTTTCATAATTTTCTTTAGCATCTGAAGTAGTAATTACCATTAAGGTTCCTCTTATTCCATAATCAACAACAAATCTGTCAGAAAAAACTCTTTGCCTTCCTCTTGAATAACTCACTCCTATTCCATTTAAATTAAAATCACCACCTTCTTTTGTAACAAGAACAGGAGTTGTAGCAAATTCATCATTACCTAAATACTCCTTGTAATTCATTTTGCATTTTAAAAATTGTCCTTCCCATTTGGAGTACGCACCCAATGGTGCAAATTTAGATTTATTGAATCTTTTAAAACCTAAAGAAAATTCTATGACAGATAACTTTTCAAAATCAGGAATTTCTGAATAGTAATTAGATGGATCAATAGATGGGTGATTAATTTTTCTGTTAAAATATTTTGCTGAAAGACATATTTCTCTCTGCTTAGAAATTATATAATTTATATTAAATGAATGCGTTAACACAGCTTTGTTCACACTATAATCAAGTGCAAAACTCAAATAATTCGGGCATAGCATATTGGAATAACCAATGGTCATACGTTTTCCCATATATCCAGGAACTTGTCCAAATGAAGTAGATGTAAAAATTAGAAATGAAAAAAAGAGAAATGCTCGTATATGCATAATTAAAATGCTAAAAAACCAAGGCCAACATGTAAATTAAATAATTGTTGCCTTGCAATTCTTAAATTAGAGGCTCTTCTAAAATAGCCCTCAACGTCAGACACATATGCATCGGATGCAGCAACTGTAATAATATTCATAGAAGGTGTATAAGCAAATCGTATCCCAAAATCTAAAACAAATTTATCTTTTAATATGCGTTGTTTTCCTATAGTATAAGCAAAAGCAATATTTTTATATGAATACTCACCTTTGCCTAAAACTTTAAGAGTATCATCTTCTTGGCTACTGTATTCGGTTACATCAACTTTAAAATTCTGAGAATCGTATTCTAATTTTTCAAACAACAATAAAACTTCTAACTTACGATACCTTCCGGTTGGCGCTATAAAACCATTTTTAAACATTTTAACACCAAGTCCAAAATTGATTGAAGTTAATAAAGCAGGTTTACTGAAACTACCAGAGTATCTGCTGGATCCTGGGTAGGGATAAAGCTCTGAACTGCCTGAATCAAAAAATCCATTCTGGATTCCTTTGTCATAAGCCAAACCCGTTCTGATATATTGTGCAGACAAACAAACCATTTTTCGCTGCTTGTAGGCATATTCAAAATTCAGACAATGCGCATTATTTATTGTAAGAGAAGGATCGTCTGATGGAGCAGAATTAACAGGGCCCGGACCTTTTAATCCCAACATAAAATAATTACTATATCCAATTACTGCACGTTTTCCCATGTAACCCGATACTTGGGAATTTGCCGAATAAAACAACAATACAAATAAAAGAGAAATAGTAAAACGCATTTTATTTTGGTTTTTTAGCAACATGCATTAGTGAATTGTAAACAAAAGATGTTATTAAATCGGATGTATCTTTTGACTTGGTATACCTGGTTTCATACTTCATTACTTCACCTGTTTCTAAATTAAATAAAATGAAGAAATACGTATTGTGAGATTTTCTACTTTTTTCGTTGTATACACCAGACCAGGCCAAATATTTTGTTCCGTACTTTTCTATCAATGATTTAGTTTCATCTGTACCAACAATCAATTCATCAGGATTATCACCATGATTAAAACGCTCTGTTAGCCAATCATTCAAAATGCTATTTAAGTTGTAACGATCAATGTCAGCAGTTGTCATGTTTTTTGTACCAACAATTTCATATGACAATTTTAATCTCTCAGCACATTTTTTTTCAATTTCCAATAATTTAACCTGCTTTTCTTCCGATTCAAAGTAGTTAATCATCTCTTCACCTCCAACAGATTTTGCTTTCATATAAAATGGTTCTAAAAACAATACTTTTTCAATTCCTAACAGCGTGTACTTGTTTTTATTTTCTTTTGCAATCTGCTCTTCCAATTTCCTTCTCTCTTTATATGTCAAATTATCCTTCTTCTCTTCTGCTTTCCGTGTTAGACCTTTTGCTGCTCTTGTATATCTTTTTACAAATTCATTATCCTGAAGCAAACCAACAAACGCATATTTAGTAAAATTTTCATCTGTTGTTATCTCTACTTTTTGTTGCTGTTTTTTAATTTTAGAATACTTGCTTTCTTCGGCAGTAGTATCAACCTCAACAGCTGCTTTAACAGTATCTACAGCAACTAATTGGGCTTTACTAGATTTTGAGAAATCTCCAATATACAGCTCGTTGGAATTTACCATTTCAGAAAAAAGACTGTCAGTTAAAGAAGACAGTACTACATCCTCAGGATTTTTTTTGTAGGCCTTATAAGCGTATGATAAAGCTATTGTATTAAGTTCTTTTGCATCAAGGTTATCAAGCATATAATACAAACGCTGTGAAGGTCCTTCGATTCTCTCATAGTCAGGAATTGAATAGCTTTTGGATGAAAGTCGTGCATTATTTGCAATGTTAAAACTATATCGTGATTTAATTCTATCAGAGCTGGACTCGGAGACTGCAATGTTGTATAATGCTTTAGCAACAATTTTTTTTAAATATAAATTTTCAGGATATTTTTCTAAAAGGATATATGAAGCATAAATTGCATTCACATAATCCCTATCAATTAAATAAAGCCTGCAAGATTCAAAACGGGCAATTTCTCTGGCTTTCTTAAATTCCTCTTCTGATACCAAGTATTTTTTACGGCTTGCTTCATCCGAAACAACTAATTCTGGCTCTACAGCACCCCTTCTCTTACGAATATTGGGATGGGTACTTTTTGAATCATCGTAATCATCATTTGATTTTATTTCAGAAGTCTTTTTAAGAAAAACTGTATCGGGAAGAATCAAATATTCATCCTCAAAAAATGATTTTTTAAAATCAACCAATTCAAATGGCAAATAGGAATACTGCAAAACATCAAATGCACCACTCAAAGCTTTTACGCTATAACCCGATTCCTTAATACGCACCAATCCTTCAGCATCTGCCTCGGTTTCATTTTCCTGTGAAAATCTATATTTAGCAATATTTCTTGCCTCATAAGAACCCGTTTCATAAGTGCTGGTTCCTCTCTCCAACTTCATATTTTCAATGTACTGATTAACAGAATGTTTTTTTACAACGTGTGTTAATTCATGAGAAATTACGTATGCTAACTGAGCTTCATTTTCTAATTGTGCGAGCAAGCCTGCATTAATAAAAATAAAACCTTTGTCGAAGGCATGAGCATTTACGTGAGGGGATTTGGTAACATAAATATGAATTTGTTTTCTTAATTCAGGATTATTTTTCAACAGTTCATCTGCCACTTTATTCACATAAATTCCAAGCGGATCATTAATTAAGACATCACCACTTAAAAGTAAATCTCTTAAGAAATAGTTACTTGAAATGGTAAATTGCTGTTTTGCCATTCTATCGGTTCCATAGCCAATATTTTTTATATCCTCTTCAGATAATGATCTGGCCGTTTTTAAAAACTCTTCAGGTAATGCCCCTGAAGACTTTAATGGAATATAATTTGTAGCATATTGAGCAACTAGTACTCTTGAAAAGAACAAGAATACTATCCATACGAAAATTATTTTTTTATACATCGATTTACCCATCACAAGTATTTTTTATTTTATTTCAATTGAAAAAAGCATATTCTTTTTCTTTTTCCTTTCAACAGCAACTAAATTATTTTTTCTTCCATCAACAAATTTCCTGCAATACAAATTCGTTTCATATTGTTCGGCAGCACCCAAATTATACTTTTTCACTTCCCCTTTTTCATTGATGTCTATTCCGGCAACAAATCCACCTCTTCGGCTTTGATGCATTTTAGGGGCCTCATTTTCTTTAAGTGTAAAATTTTCTATGTGATCTAAATAAAATAAGTGCACATGACTACCTTTTACGGCTGATGAGAATGAAATCCCCACTCCTGCTGCTCCGCCTTCGTGTTGACGCTTAGGAATTTTTCTTATCCAACCTAAATTTCCTGCTGGATCAATGCTGAAAACAAAAATATCATTTGCATAAGTATCGTATGTAGTAGTAGTAGTTTTTCCGTTATAGTGTGTTGTAGTTACTACATAATATATTTCCGAAACTATAATTGTTGACCCATTTTCTAAAAAATGAATGTTTTTAATTTCAAGGTTATTGATTCCTAAATCTTTCTTTTCATTTCCTTCATTTTTCTTTTCCTTTTTTTCTAACTTTTCTTTTTCTCTATCCGTCATAAAAGATTTAATAATTTCTGAAGGAATTTCATAATATCCGCCACCTAGTTTTGAAAATTTTCCATTTGCAACATCCAGCTTCACCATATAAGCACCATCAATAGAAGGATTACCCATTTTTGAATAAAAGCCTGCAACTACAATATTGTTTGCTTTGTCTTCATATAAATAAGTATCTCTTAAAATATAATCGTCCAACTTTAATTCAATTATCTTAGGATCTTTTTTATCTTTTGAATAAACTAAAATCTCAAAACGACCTTCTTTTCCCTCTGCTCCACGAACACTAATCAAAAAATAGAGTTTTCCATCATTTGATACTTGATAATCCAAAGTACTCATTTGAGCTTCAGTATATGGCATTTCATATTCACCACCCCAGATTAGTTTCAGATTTTCATCATACATATAAAAACCGTATTCTTCTTTGTTCAATTCATTTTTGCGTTCACGGTTATGTAAAGTATACTTAAAAAACAATTTTGTTTTATCATTTGAGTTAGAAATTCCATATCCCCAGCCTCCACCAATGATTCCGCGTGAACTCTGAAATAATTTAACAGGTTCGCCTGAAGTTTCAAGAGAAGTAGGAGAAAATTCTACTGCTGCTAGTCCTTCCGTTTTTGTTTCTTTAAACACTTCTCTAACTATCACAAAAGATTTTTTGCTGGTTAATGCTACACGTTCAAAGTATGATTTTTTGTTATCAAACATTGATTTGATATTAGGAGAATTGGAATTTGATAGCGTTAAGCCCGAAAATATCTGAAAGCCTATTTTATCCAATTTATCGCCTTTTGCATAGGTAAGCAAAACATCTCCATTTGCTAAAGGATTTGTTTGAACCAAAGGAAGATCATCTACACTCTCAAACTCAGTTGAGGATTTTATAGAATAAGGCCCTTTTTGAGAAAATGCTATTTGATTGACAAATAATAATGCAATAACCGAAGTAAAAAATTTAATATTCATATAGTTTAATGTTTTAGTGTTTTATCAGACAACAAGATAAAAAAAAATCCCGCTTCTGTAACCAGAAGCGGGATTTTTACAATATTTATGGTATTTATTTCATCTTTTTAGCCATTCCTGCACCAACCTCTTTTCCGCACTTAGCATAACATTCTTTAATAGAAGCTGTAGGGTCAAAATCCCAGTCACTTCCACCCATATTCACACCTTGAGCTGTAACCAGGCCTTTAGCCATAACTTTACCGGTAGCAATTTCTATCCAATAAATTTCAAAGCGGCAGAAAGGATTTTGCTTCATAACTACAGAGTTAAAGCCTGGTTCTGTCATTACCGTTTTTACTTTAATGGTGTATTTTGCATCTTTTTCGTTTTTAGCAGCTGTAGCGTTTGTTTTGCCTTTGAATAACATTTTATTGATTAGTTCTTCAAACATTGGTTCATATACAGAAGATCTGTTATTCACCCATTTTTCTGCCCAACGATCACCTTTTCCAGGCTGTTTAGCATTGTGCTTTGCAATTTTATCTGCTTTGTATTCAGATTCAGGTATTTTACCAACTAACATATCAGTATAATCATACTCAATATTGAATTTTTTTTGCCCTTTTAAAAAAGCCATACTCTTATCACCTTCAACGATTTTTTGTGCAATTAATGAATTGGAGAAGGCGATTAGACCAACAATTGCAAGTAATTTTAATGTTTTCATAGTTTTATTTTTTAGTTTGTTGTTTCCCCTTGTGGAAAACAAATGTATTTATTTTAATAGACAAAAGCTATACCATTTTATTATTTTTTATTCTTTTTTATATGTTCAGTAAACGACTTTGCTATTTTAGCGAAGGCACCTTCTACACACATTCCAGAGTTAGCAACCGAACACATTGCTCCCCCCTGAACATGTTTAATTGTTGATTTAGACAAAATCACATCCGGCTTATTTGTTTCGGTAATAATAAATTCACAAGTAATCCAAGCCGGAATAGCACCAATACCTCCTGAGGAGAATTGACCCGGGAATACAACTAATGTTTTTACTGTTAATGTATAAGCTGCATCCGTATTGCTCTGACTCAAATTAAGTTTACCAAAATATTTATTCCAAAGCTCTTCGAATTTATACGGCCAGCCTTCCTTTTTGTAGGACTCCCAACTAGCTATAAATTCATCCCCTTTTCCCGGAACACTTTCATTCAACTGTTTTCGCATCTTATCCAAATAAACAGCTTCTGTTGATCCTTCCGACATCATCATTTCAGAATAATCGTATTTAACCATCAATTTTGTCTGGTTGCCTAACATTTTTAAATCACCAAGGTCTTGGTAGACAAGTTGGGCATTAGATCCTACACTTATTAAAAGAGTAAAAAATAATATCAGAATCTTACTAGTTTTTTTCATATGTCTCATCTTTTATCAAAAAACACCACCGGTTTTCTGCTTAATTCAGGAAATTGAATTTTATTAATTACATCTATATCTTCGAATTTTACTTGAGGAGCTACACGCAATTTTGCTCTGAAATGGTCTTTGATGTCTTTCTCGAAATTTTCAGGAATATTTTCGCAACCAATTCGAATTAAAATTTCATCTGTTCCTATATCATTTGTAAATACTTCAACCACATAATTTGTAACTCCTTCGATGTTGTTTAAAATATCATACAAAGCAGGTGGATAAAGTGTTGTTCCTTTATACTTGATCATTTGTTTTCTTCTTCCAACAATTGGCCCTAACCGAATGGTTGTCCTTCCGCAAGTGCAAGGCTCAGAATAATGAGAACATAAATCTCCCGTTTTGAAACGCAACAAAGGCATTCCTTCTACACCTAATGTTGTAATAGTAACTTCTCCCGGTTCACCTTCGGCAACCGGGTTATTGTCTTCATCTAAAAATTCCACAATCACTAATTCGGGATGGTGATGACCGCCTTTTCCCGCTGCACATTCTGTAAATGCTGCGCTCATTTCGGTGCTGGCATAAGTAGAAAACAATTTAATGTCCCATTTATCTTTTATGCGTTGTCCGAGTGTAGTCAGACTAAAATCTTCGTTACGCAATGATTCACCAATACAAATCGCTTTATTAATAGAAGTATTTTTATAATCGATGCCATTTGCTTCGGCATATTCAATCAACTTTAATAAAAAAGATGGAACAGTTACAAACGCTGTTGGATTGATACGATTAATCGTATCCCATTGCAATTCCGGGATTCCTCCTCCTACTCGGACAACACCTGCACCTAATTTCCGGATTCCTAAGAAATAGGCTAAACCAGCCATGAATCGTTTGTCCAAGGTTGTCATCAATTGAAAAATATCATCGGAAGTAGAATCAGCGCATTCAAATGAAATGCATTCGTTGTATGCTAATCTGTCTAAATCTTTATCCGTCATTGGAAACAAAACAGGATCTCCCAATGTTCCGGAAGTAGTTATATAATCAATAATTTTACTTGGTGCCACACAAATAAAATCATCGTTACGATTTTGAATGTCATCTTTTGTAGTAACAGGAATCTGCTGTAAATCCTCTAAAGTTTTAATTTTAGAAATATCAATGTTATTCTTTTTGAATAATTCGGAATAAAATTTAGAACGCTCAGAAATATATTGAAGTAAAGCAGGTAATTGCTCCTCTTGGTGCTTCTTTTGCTCTGATAAGGATTTTGTTTCTATTTGAGGAATCATACTACTCCAACGAATTACTAATTTTTACGAAATATACGAATTACGAATCTCCATTAACCTTCTAACACAACCGTTGCCATTGCCATATCTTTAACGTGCGACAAGGAAACGTGAATTGTTTTAATATTTTTTTCTTTAATTATTTCTGCAGTTGTTCCAACAATTACCAAAGTTGGTTTTCCTAATTCATCATTCACCACTTCCACTTCATTAAATGCCATTCCGCCTCTCCAACCTGTTCCCAATGCTTTAAAAAATGCTTCCTTCGCAGCAAAACGTGCTGCATAACTTTCTGCAAAATTTGTTTTCGATTCGCAATAAGCAATTTCCACTTTGGAAAATACTTTTTCCTTAAAGCTATTGTTCTCAATACTTTTTGCTATGCGTGGCACTTCTGCTATGTCTGTTCCTATTCCTATAATCAATTTTAGATTTTTTGAATTTTAGAATTTTAGAATTGGCTACTACCTATTTTTTTCTTGGGCTTGAACTATACTCTTCTCAATCGCTTCCTTATCTTGAAGTGTTGTAATCTCTTTTGAAAGGGCTAAATTATAATATTTTAAAGCTTCTGTCGTATTCTTTTCATCGCTATAATAATTTCCTAAAATAAAATAGGTTTCCCAAAGTTCAGGATTCGATTGAATGAAATTACTAATAGTTTTTGAATCTATAGAGTATTTTACATTGTGCTTACGTTTTACTTGAAATCCTTCTCTAAAAAGTTTATAGGAAACGAAGTTTTTGTACTCCTTCGAATACAAAAAACTATCAGCAGGAACATTCAATTCCTTTTCATACAATTCTTTTTTTGCTTTTAATGTTGGCGCTTCTGCAAATACTTTGTTTAAATCGTAGCATACATATTGTCCGAGTTGAAAAGGATTTGTGGAAACCCAGACTTGCAACTTAGCAGGTTTGAAAATTACGGAGTGGTGAGCTATCAATTGATTCAAGGCCTTTTCGTTTCCCATTCCAATATCTTTTCCATCTATTCCTTTTTGATTTCTCAAAATTGCTGCTGCATCTTTCACAGAAATTTTTGGTGTCTCATTTACCAATTGAGTCAAATGTTTCAACCGGTAATTGGATGAACTTTTTTCGATGTTCGTTTGATTAATTAAATCCGTAGCAAATGCTTTTCCCTGATAATGATTGGCGCAAATGATGTAATCCGAATTTTCTGAATTATACAATTCTGTTTTGGAAGGCGTTTTTTCAATGGTTGCTGTTCTATTATCTGCCAGTGAACCGATCATTATAGATTCGGAGACAAATGTTTTTCGTTTTTGAGCAATCGCATAAGCTTCGTCAATGTTTTTTGCATACTGCAATATTTCTCTAGCTAATATTGAAATTGGAGTTGCTGCTCCTGTTGGAATTTCTGATTTGGATGCGTTAATCGTAACCGTCAATCCTTTTTCATTCATCCCTGAAACTGTTCCTATCATTCCGGCCCAGGAAATCATCATCAGCTTATAACCCTCTTTCGGTTTTACAAAATTTATGAGTTTATCTTCTGCGAAAGCATCGCCCACATAAAAATCAAAATTCCTTCCAATCAACAAAGAGCCATCATCAGTTTTATCTTTCCAAGCGCCAAAAGCAGTACAACCTACCGTCATGTTTTTATCTTGCAAAGCATGACCAATGTCGTGAGCTGCGTGATAATTCAACATTCTGTAATATTTCGGAGCAATAAAATCAAATTGATCGGATGCAGAAAGTGACTCTCCATAAATTTCCAATTTGTATTCTTCCGGAATGTATTCATCCAGATTTCTGTTAAAAAAAGCAATAAAAAATTTGAGATAATTCAACATTCCCTGTGAAGGAATCATTTTTTTAATCTGACCAACAAAAGCTATTTCTTGTTTTTCGGCAAGTTCTTTATTCAACTTTCCTTCTATTACACCACGTTCAAACCCATCGCCTTCTATATATATTTCCCATAAGCCTGTTTCACTTTTTTTAATCCAATTATTTTTAAGGGTGTAAAAATCTGGAGAAACTTCTGTACGATTGGAATCAACAATTGATAAATCTTCCGGAACCGGAGTTTTGATAGTAACCGTTATGATAAACCAAACCAACAGAATGAGTAATACATCCATTACCACAAAAAAGGAGTAGAATAACCAGCGGGCAAGTCGTATAAGTATATTTTTTATCATCAATTGTATCGCAAAGATAACAATAATAGTAGTTTCAGAGCATTGATTTTTTGAGCTATTTCTGACGTTTGTTTATCAAAAATTAGTATTTTTAGTTCCCCTCTTTGAAGGGAAAAACTATTCTATGACCCAGAACTTTAATTTTGATGATATTCGTCCGTATTACGACAATGAAGCACGCGATGTAATGCGGAAATTGCAGTACGACCCTTTGTTTATGAAGCTGGTGAATCATCTTTGGCCAACAATGACTCAGGAAGAAGCATTTGCAAAAGCCGACAAAGTGACCAGCAACATGGCTTTTCAACTCGAATTTATGCATCAGGCTATCCGGGTAATTGTTTCACGTTCTTCAACAGGACTAAGCTGTAGCGGATTTGAGAATGTTGACCCTAAACAAGCTTATTTATATATTGCCAACCACCGCGATATCTTATTGGATTCTGCAATTCTTCAGATTTTACTTGTAGAACATGGTTTTCAAACAAGTGAAATTACCTTCGGAAACAATTTAATGCAAGGCGACTTTATCACCGATTTTGGAAAACTGAACCGGATGTTTACGGTTTTACGCGAAGGAAATAGCCGCGAATTGTATGAAATCTCACAAAAATTATCTGCATATATCCGTCATACTATCATTGACAAAAATGTTTCCGTATGGATTGCACAACGAAACGGGCGGACGAAAGATGGAAACGACATGACTCAAACCGGTTTAATAAAAATGTTAAACATGAGTGGCGGAAAAAACTTTTCTGAAAGTATCCGAAATTTAAAAATTGTTCCATTGAGTATTTCTTATGAATACGAACCTTGTGACGATTTAAAAGTACAAGAACTTTATTTATCCTCTTTACATTCAAAATATGTAAAAGCACCCGGAGAAGATTTGAATAGCATTCTTACCGGAATAATACAACCAAAGGGCAGAATACACATGACTGTTGGAAAACCAATAGAAAGTGAATTGTCAGAGATAGAAAAAATCGGGAACGAAAACGAAAAAATAAAAGCTCTGGTAAATATTATAGACGAACAATTGTATGCTAACTATAAATTATGGCCTGTAAACTATATTGCTAATGATATTGCCAATGAATCAACAGAATTTAGCTCATACTATTCTGAAAAAGAAAAAGAGGATTTTATAAATTACATCAAACAAAAAATAAAAAAATTGACCGGAGACGAACAATCACTTTTTAATTTGTTTATTTCAATGTATTCAAACCCTGTAAAAACTAAGAAACTATCGGCAATAAGCCAGTAGATGAAAAATAATATTTTAATAATGAAAAAAACGACCCTACTCCTCTTAGTTTTTTCAAGCATTTTTTATTTAAATGCATTCTCACAAAAAATTTATACAAGTGCCGATGTGTTTACCGAAAAAAAAATGGTTTGGTATGGCTTGGATTTTACCCATTGCAAATTTATCGGCCAGCCAACTATCCACGGAAATTTTTATAAAGCTCCGGATTACGTTGTAAAATATTTCTTTAGAGATTGGAATATGATTCCTTTAAAAGAAGGAGAAAAATACGATATAGGAAAAGCCTTTGATAAGGATTATATTTATTTTGATATTGATACCGTTTTAGCAAGAGGCCAGAGATATAAAAGTGATAGTCTGATTGCATTTTCAAACGCCTATACTTTAAACACAACCACTTTTCCCGATGTTATAAAATCATATGGAGGAATTGCATCTGAAGGAATTGGAGTTGTTTATCTTGTAGAAAGCTACAATAGCATAAACGAACTTGCAACCTATTATTGTATTGTATTTGATGTAGCCTCAAAAAAAATATTGTTACAAGAAAAAATTACCGGCCGCCCGCAAGGAGGAAGTGTTAAAACATATTGGGCAGGTGCTTTCCGAGAAGCATTAGAGAAAAATGTTAAAGTATATAAGAAGTGGAAAAAGGGAGCAATGGTTAAGTAGTTGGGAGTCGGGAGTTCGGAATTGGGAGTTGGGAGCAAAGTAGACAATAGACAATAGGCAATAGACAAATAAAAAAACGCTCCGTAATTAACGAAGCGTTTTTTTATTGTGGGGTATTTTATCTCACTATTGCAAATTTTCCATACGATACTTTTTCTCCTTCTACAGAAATTGAAAATGTGTACATACCCGGAGAAAGTGTTGAAACATTTATTTTGTTTTCAATTGAACTTATCTCCATCGTATTTTTACCGGAAATATCATAAATGGATATTACCGCTTTTTTAGAAAAAGTATTTTCTAAATAAAATACATCATTACAAGGATTAGGATAAACAGAAGAAGATAAAACCGGAGCAGTTTCAGTAATTCCTGTTGGAATACAAAGTCCGGGAGGAAAAGATACAACCGGACAAAGGTTCATTGGTCCTGTATAATTAAGAATTGTAGCTCCGGCCTCATAATTTACTCCAAAAAACATGGTGTTTCCATGTGCATCAAATGTTCCGCCACTTTTAATATAAACCATTCCGTATGCTCCAGGACCAGCTTCATAAATTCCTCCTCCCTCAATGTGTATAAACCTCGTACAGCACATGGCACTATCCATTAAATGTCCACCGCCACAAACAATTCCAAAGTTATAAGGCGTTCCGGATGGACCAAGTACAACATTCCCACTTACGGTAAGGTCGTAAGAACCAGAACCGGATGAACACTGAGCATTAACGCAAGTAATTGCAATAAAAATAAGACTAAATAGAGTAATTATTTTCTTCATGTTTTAGATTTTATAGTTTAATTTTATCAATACTATGAGTGTAATTTTGTTAAAATAGTTGCATGGATTATTGATAAACTATAATTCCATTTCAGACTAAAAAGGTCGTTTTTTTTCCTATTTTTACAGCTAGGCAGTAGAACCCTTCAACTGCACTAAGGGCAATAAAAAATTAGAGTTTAATATTTATATTATATGAAGTTAGAAAATTACGCATCCGGGAAATGGGTTTCAGGTGATGGCGATGGCCAGGCATTATTCAATGCAATTACAGGCGAACAAATTACAACTGCAAGCAGCAAAGGATTGGATTTTGCAGAAATGATGAATTATGCCCGCAAAGTGGGCGGACCGGCTTTACGAAAATTAACTTTTCAGGAAAGAGGTTTAATGCTGAAGGCTTTGGCAATGCATCTTCAGTCAAAAAAAGAATCGTTTTATAAAGTGAGCTGGGCAACTGGCGCAACCCGTTCGGATAGTTGGGTGGATATAGAAGGAGGAATTGGAAATTTATTTACTTATGCTAGTTTACGCAGACAGTTTCCAAATGAAACATTTTGTTTGGATGGCGATACAGCAAAATTGAGCAAAAACGGAACTTTTATCGGTCACCACATTTGTGTTCCGAAAGAAGGCGTAGCAATTCATATTAATGCTTTTAACTTTCCCGTTTGGGGAATGCTAGAAAAAATTGCTGTGAATTTATTAGCAGGTGTTCCTGCAATTGTTAAACCTGCAACCGTTACTTCCTTTTTAACAGAAGCAGTAGTAAAAGAAATTGCAGCTTCCAAAATTTTACCTGAAGGGGCATTACAACTTATCTGCGGAAGTGCCAACGGAATTTTAGATCATATCGAATCACAAGACATTGTTACGTTCACAGGTTCTGCAAGTACAGGAATGATGTTAAAAGCTCATCCACGACTAATTCAAGAAGCTGTTTCTTTTAACATGGAAGCCGATTCATTAAATTGCTGCGTGCTTGGCTCAGATGCTGTTCCCGGGACTCCAGAGTTTGACATATTTATTAAAGAAGTGCAACGTGAAATGACTACAAAGGCCGGACAAAAGTGTACAGCCATCCGTAGAATTATTGTTCCTGAAAAATTAGTTGAAGACGTTCAGATAGCATTAGGAAAAAGATTAGCAACTACAACTATTGGTGATCCGAATGTGGAAGGTGTGCGAATGGGAGCTTTGGCAGGAAAATCGCAATTGAAAGAGGTTGCAGAAAAAGTAATGCAGTTAGCAAAAACTCAAGAAATAGTTTTTGGTGATATGGAGAAATTTGAAGTGACGGGTGCTGATAAAAGCAAAGGAGCATTTATGTCGCCCATCCTATTCTTAAATAAAGACCCTTTCAAATTTCAGGATTGCCATAATTTAGAAGCATTCGGACCTGTTAGTACTATTATGCCATACAAAACAATTGCTGATGCGATTGAATTAGCTAAAATGGGGAAAGGTTCATTAGTTTGTTCAATAATAACTGGAGATGATAAAATTGCAAAAGAGTTTGTTATCGGAGCAGCATGTATGCACGGAAGAATTTTAGTTTTAAACGCTGATTGTGCAAAAGAAAGTACCGGTCATGGTTCACCAATGCCATTATTAACACATGGTGGTCCGGGCCGTGCCGGTGGCGGGGAAGAAATGGGTGGAAAACGCGGTGTATTTCATTATTTACAACGCACAGCTATTCAAGGTTCACCAACCACTTTAACAAATATTACCAACAACTATCAGTATGGTGGAAAATATATTCAAAATGACATTCATCCTTTCAAGCGTTATTTCGAAGAGTTGGTTATTGGAGAAACATTGATTACAGCAAAACATAAAGTGACTTTAGAAAACATAGAAGCATTTGCAGAATTGAGTGGCGATAAATTTTATGCTCACATGGATGCAAATTCACTGGAAGGAACAATTTTCACCGGAAGAGTTGCACACGGGTATTATATTTTATCACGTGCTGCAGGTTTATTTGTGGATGCTCCCAAAGGTCCTGTTTTATTAAATTACGGAATTGATGAATGCAGATTTACAAAACCTGTTTACCCCGGTGCAGAAATTGGCGTTCGCTTTACTTGCAAAGAAAAAATAGATCAGGAGAAAAAATCCGAAGAAGATATTGCAAAAGGAATTGTAAAATGGATGGTGGATGTTTATGACGAAACAGGAGAAACAGTTGCCATTGCTACCATTTTAACGATGGTAAAAAAGAAAAACCAGGACTAACAATTTAAACAATTGAAATTTTATCTTTCATTTTTTTGTTCAGTAATATTGAGCATGCATTTGTTTGCTCAGGAATCTGCTATTATAGATTCGTTGAAAAAAGAAGTAGCAAAAGCAAAAACAGATTTGAAGTTGAGTTATGCTACTGATGTTCTTGCAAAAGAATACATGGACATTAATCCTGATTCAGGGATTGTTTATGCAAACAAATCATTAGCATTAGCAAAAAAGATAAAAAGGTATGAATACCAAGTGGATGCACTTGTAACCTTAGGAATAATTTATCGTGAGCGAGGCGAATTTGACACTTCACTTGACAAACTTCATACTGCATTAAAAATTGCGGAAGAGAATAAACTACATTCCCATTATTTTGAACGAGTATACACTTCTTTAAACTTAGCCTACACCGAACAGGGTAATTACACCGTAGGAATAGAATATGGTTTCAAAGCTCTGAAAGAAATTGAAAAAAACGGTGATACGCTTGCTATGGCATTAGCAAATAACAACATCGCCAACACTTATTTCAATATCAAGCAATACAGAAAAGCAATGAAGCACTATTCTATTGCATTGGACTATGCGATTGCAATCAAACATGTATACGGTCAAAGTTTACTGATTGGAAATATGGGAAGTGTTTATTATGAATTGGAGAAACTGGATAGTGCTAAATTGTGTTTTGACAAATGTCTTATTCTTGCCAAAGAAGTGGAAGATATCACCGGAGAAGCTAATGCTTACACAAATTTAGGTAGCTACTATCAAAAGAAGAAAGACAATAAAACTGCTATTGAGTATTTTTCAAAAGCTGAAAAGATATTTAATGAAATGAAAATGCAACCAAATTTAGGTGATTCATACTATAATTTAGCAACTTCATATCTAGAGCTGAAAGATTATAAAAAGTCAGAAACGTATGCAAAACAAGCACTGGAAATTGCAAATAAAATTGAAAGTTATCCGCATAAAGAATCAGCTCACTTAGCATTGAAAAATGTTTACGAGAAAATGAACAATACTGACAAAGCATATTATCACTACAAAGAATACATTGCATCCCGCGATTCAATTTTTAACGAAGAAAACAAAAAAGAACAATTTAAAGCCGAATTAGTATATGAATACGATAAGAAAAAATATGCCGATTCATTAGATCAGGCTATGTCTTCAAAAATTCAACAACAAGAATTGGAAATTGCTGTTGAAAAAACAAAAAAGCAAAAACTCTTTACATATATAGCAGTTGGAATATCTTGCTTACTGCTAATCGTAGCACTTTACATTTTTAAAAACTATAAAGACAAACAAAAAGCGAATAAAATAATTTCGGAGCAAAAACATCAGGTTGAAATTCAAAAAGAAGAAATCGAGCTTCAAAAAATTATTCTCGAAACAAAAAATAAAGCTGTTACTGATTCTATCTATTATGCCAGCCGAATTCAAAAATCCCTACTCCCTACTGAAAAATACATAGAACGCAACATTAACAAATTAAAAAAGGGTTAATGAAAAAGAATTTTATTATTTTTCTGCTAATGTTCTTTGTTCATTCTGGTAATGCTCAAAACACTGCAATCATTGATTCTCTCTTACTATTAACAAAAACCGCAAAAGAAGATACTTCCAAAGCTAATTTGTACATGTCGTTATGCAAGGAATATTATCAATCCAATTATGATTTATCACTCATGTATTGCCAGCAAGCTTTAGCGCTGTCAAAAAAATTAAATTACTCATCCGGTCAAGCAGATGCTGCAAAGATGATGGGCAATATCACAAGTGATGTTGGAAAGTTTGAAGAAGCTTTAAAATATTATGAAACTAGTTTTGAATTGTATACAGAGTTGAAAGATTCTTCCAATATGGGTTATGTTTTGAACAATGTGGCAATTACTCATTCCGATATGGGTGAATACACTCAAGCAATAAAAATATATCTCAAAGGTTTGGATATTGCAGAAAAAATCAACGATAAAAGAGTGCTTGGCAAACTATATAACAACATGGGCTTGGTTTATTTTTATCAAAAAGATTATAAAAACGCATTGCAAAAATTTAAAAAATCATTTTCATATAGAAACGACATAAAAGATCTGGAAGGCTTAGCTACAAATTATAATAATTTCGGGATTGTATATGAAGCAAAAAATCAATTGGACAGTGCACTTTTCAATTATTACAAAGCTTATGAATTGGCCGAACAAACTAAAAATCTTGCAAAAAAAGCAGCTTACCTTGATAATATAGGAAATGCCTATCAAAAAAAGGGGCAATTGGATTTGGCCATTCAATTTAATACAAAAGCATTAGCAATACGCGAACAAATTGGCGATAGAATGGGAATTGCCGTATCTAGCATTAACGTTGCAGCAAACCTATTGATTGAAAAAAAATACAAAGAAGCTGAAAAATTATTTTTGAGAGCTATTGATATTACAAAAGAGATTGGAGCAAAAAACACAGAAAAAGAAGCATACAATTCTATATCGGAATTATATTTTGCCTCAAAAGATTTTGAAAAAGCATATCATTTTTATAAAAAATTTACAGAGTTAAAAGATTCTATACTTAATCAATCTACCACAAAGCAAGTTGCTGAAATGGAAAGTAAATATGATAATGAAAAGAAACAGCGGGAAATTGAAGTATTAACCGAAAAAAATAAAGTTCAGGAGTTATCAGCAAACCGGCAGAATATTATCACCTGGTCGATTGGCGGAATATCCTTTTTAATAATCTTATTTGCTCTTTTAATGTGGAACCGTTTTTTAATTACTAAAAAACAAAAAAAGATTATAGAAGAGCAAAAAATTGTGGTAGATCAAAAACAAAAAGAAGTCTTGGATTCCTTTTATTATGCAAGCAGAATACAAAAATCACTACTCCCTACAGATAAATA
>SXGT01767111.1_pt1 | contig 40160 bp, 22 predicted proteins | sample 3176221 | NCBI WGS metagenome assembly SXGT01 (sample SAMN11356862, study PRJNA531348) | freshwater metagenome | isolation source: freshwater sample F1-120 | place: China: Fuxian Lake, Yuxi | collected 2017-12-25
CGGTCTTGCCGCCGACGGCGCTGTCGACCTGGGCCAGGAGCGTCGTCGGGACTTGGAGATAGGGCACGCCGCGATGAAGCAACGAGGCCGCAAAGCCGCATAAATCGCCGACGACCCCGCCACCGAGGGCAATGAAGGCGTCATGCCGCGTGAGGTCGGCGGCGAGCGCGGCGTCGAGGATGGCGCTGGTGGTGGCGAGGTTCTTCTGGGCCTCCCCCGCCGCGAAGACGAAGCGACGCGGGTCGTAGCCGGCGTCGGCGAGCGCCTGCTCGACACCGTCGGCATAGAGCGGCGCCACGTTCGAGTCGCTGACGACGAGCAAGCGCTTGGCGCGGGTGGCGAGGCGTTCGCGGGCGAGGCGCGCGACGAGCGGCCCGGGAAGCGCGTGCGTGATGACGATCGGGTAACTGCGATCGCCGAGCGCGACGTCGAGCGTCGTGTCCGGAATCGGCGCGTGGGAAGCGGGCGCGGTCACGGGATACCTCTTAGCAGGTGACCGACCAGGCGGTCGATCTCGGCGGCGACTTCGGGCGCGGCTCGGCCGGCGTCGACATGCCATGGGGCGCGCGCGTAATGCGGGCGGCGGGCCTCGCGCTGGGTCGCGAGGAATTGGGCGCGCTCGGCGGTCGACAGCCCGGCGAGGAGCGGACGCCCGCCCGCATCGTCGCCGGCCACGCGTTCCGCGAGAACCGACGGCGCGACGTCGAGCCAGACGACCGGCCCGGACGTGATCATGAGATCCATCGCGCCGGGCTCGCAGGGCGCGCCACCGCCGGTCGCGAGCACGACACGTGCGCGTGCGAGAACGCCGGCCAGCGCGGCCCGCTCGCGCACGCGGAACTCGGCTTCGCCGTAGGTCGCGAAGAGATCGGCGATGCGCGCACCGGCGCTGGCTTCGATCAGCGCATCGAGGTCGACAAACGTGAATCCGAGGTCCGCCCAGCGCTCGGCGAGGAGTCGCCCGACCGTCGACTTCCCGGCTCCCATCTGCCCGACGAGCGTCACGATCATCGCGCGAACCACCGGCTGATCTCGTCGCGGAAGAAGAGCCACTCGAGCGCCGCGACCGCCAGAAACGGACCGAACGGAACCATGAGGCGCCGAAAAGGGACTGGCGCGACAGCCGCGTTGGCCCCATCGGAAGCGGCCTCGGCCCCGGTCTCGCCCGGCAGCGGCGGAAGGGCCACGCGCGCGAAATCCCGGCGAAAAAGAAGCGCCGCCACCAGCCCCTGCACAGCGCCCGCCCCCAGCACGAATGGCAGCGACGTCACGCCGAGCCAGGCGCCGATGCCGAGCAGCAGCTTCCAGTCCCCGCCGCCGAGTCCGGTGCGCCCGGTCGCGGCGCCGTAGACCCGCATGAGGAGCCACGGCCCGAGCCCGCCGATGGCGGCCCCGAGCAGCGCCCCCTCGAACCCCGGGCCGCGCGGATCGCCGAGCGCCGCGAGCAGCCCGAGCCCCGCGAGCGGCAGCGTGATCACATCCGGCAGGAGGAACCAGTCGAGGTCCATGAGCGCGAGGGCGATCAGCGTCATCGCCAGCGTCGTTTCCAGCACGAAGGGGACGACGACGCGGCCGAGCAGCTCGGCGCTCGGGAGCGCATGGCGCGCGGCATCGAGGCCGATCGCGATGTCCCGCCAGAGGGCCAGCGCCACGAGCCCAGCGACCAATTCGACGAGCGGATAGCGCGCCGAGATCGGCACGCGACACGCCTGGCACCGGCCGCGCACGATGAACCACCCCACGACGGGCACGTTCGCGTACCAGCGGATCGGCGTCGCGCACGCGGGGCAGCGGCTGCCGGGGCGCACAATGGAACGCCCGTACGGCACGCGGAACGCGACGACGTTGACGAAGCTGCCGAGCGAGGCGCCGAGGAGGAACACGAGCCCCGAGAACGCGACCCCCATGGTGAGCCCGCCCACGGCTCAGCGCACCGTGAACGTCCCGATACCGAGTCGGTTCTGCCCGTCGTGCTTGCAGTTCTTGGTGTCCCAGCTGACGACCTTGAGGCGCGTGTCCGGCCCGGGCTGGTAGAGGCCGAGGTAGAACATGTAGCTGCCGGTCGTGGAGTCCTCGGGGACCTCGAGCTCGAACGTATCCTCGACGATGTCGCCCGGCAGCCAATGGTCCGTCCGGAAGCAGCCAATGCAGGTCTTGTTCGACTCGCTGCGCTTGGTCGGATTGAGCGGCCAGTGGTCGCCGTGGAGGCGCGAGCCGCCGCCCTCGCGGTCGGCGTGCAGGAAGATCTCGAGCGACTTGCGCACGGGCTTGAGCGCCTTGAAGTACACCGTCAGCTTGATAGTGCCGTTGATCTTCGTGACGTTCTTGTCGGTCTTGTAGCCGACGACCTGGATCGTGTCCTCGAAGTTGCCCCAGACGCGGCGCAGGCTCTTGTCCGTGATCTTGGCGAAGGCGTCATCGGTGTAGGTCGCGAGTGCGAAGCGGTTCTGCTGCGTCTCGGTCGGCCCGAGCTCCGACACCGCGAGCAGCACGCGATAGCTCGAGCCATCGAGGATCGGCAGGTGACGACCGCTCGAGATCTGGCGAAACGCGTAGTTGAGCTCCGAGAGATCATCGGTTGGAATGAGCAGCGCGCGACGCTCGGGCGCGGCGGCACTCGCACGCGGCTGGGCCGAGTCCGCAGCGTCGATCACGTAATAGGCGCGGGTCGGTGGCGTCGTCGCAAACGTGAGCGGCGTCGACGCGTCGACCGTGACCGAGGTCGCGTCGTTGCCTGTGATGGGCCACGCGCGCCCGTTGACGTCGACGAGACGCTTCCCCACCAGCGCCCCGACGGGCCACGTGGCCTTGGCGTCGACGATCCCGGTCGCGCTCACGGCGCTGACGGACCCGCTGACCGCCGGCAGGTCGCGTTTCCGGTCGTTGTCCGCGTCGTTGAGCGCGCTCCAACCCGGCAGCGCGCGCCACTCGGAGCCGCTCACGGTGTCGACGGGAACGACCAGGTCTTCGGCCCCGAGGAGCGTCTTCAACGCGGCCTGGCGGTCGCGGATCTCCGGGAACTCGGCCGTGGAGTAGTTGGTGTCGCGGTCGCTCTGACCGCCGAAGCTGCCGTGCTTGAAGATGCGCGCTTTGGCGTTGGCGTCCGGCTCGGCCTGGAACCACGCCTCGATGATGTGTTTCTGGCTGACGTGGACCGCGAGGTTCTTCTGGAACGGCATCGTGAAGATGACCGCACACAGGACGCCGCTCCCGCCGATCGCCCAGACGGCGTTACGCCCGCGCTCGAGGAAGAGCGAGAGCCGCACGTGGAGCTCGTTCGGAAAGAACAAGGTGATCAAGACCTTCTCTACGAGCGGCGTCGTCGGACTGGCCAGGCGCTGATCGACTTGCGCCCGCAGCAGGCGGTTCGCCACCAGCCACACGGCGATGCCGACGAACGCCACGGCCACCAGATCCGCAAGGAAGAACGTGCCCGGGTCCGCCTCGCCGCCTTGGTTGATGAGCACCGACAGCATCGTCCAGCGGTCCGCGAGCGGCACCACGAACGCCAACATGAGCAGCGACAGCGCGATCGCGGCGGACGCGATGAGCCGCTCCGCCGAGGCCGTCACGTAGGCAAACAGCGCCACGAGCGCGCTGCAGGCACCGAAACCGAAGCCGAGCGTCACGAGCGCGCCCCCGAAATGCGCGTCGCGGTCGAGCCGCAACCCCAACAAATAGGCCACGATCGCGGCCGCCGCCAGTCCGGCCTGCACCCGATCGCGCGTCACCCACCCGACCAGCGCTGCGACCCCGAGGGCCACGACATAGCCGGCCAACGACGGCGTGGCGGTCAGGACCTCCTGCCAATACCCCTCGGGGGTCGTCGTCGACAGCCACATCGTCAGGGCCAGCGCACCCCAGATCCCCAGCGCCGCCGCCCACGCAACGCGGCTCAGCCGCTGCGTCGGCCGCAGTACCCCGAGGCGCAGCCGCGCGCGCAGCGCGACGTAGACGGTGGCTCCGGCGAGCACCACACACACGAGGATCCCGATCGGCAGGAGCGCACCATCCGACAAGAGCGCATAGATGAAGCGCTCCTCGCCGGGACCGACCGCCGCCGCGTAGCTCGCTCCCATGGCGGTATTATGCGGACTCCCCGTGGCGACGAGCAGGTAGAGCGAAGCGAGCACGGCCACCGCCGATAGCGCGATGACAAACGGCCGCTTGCGCGCGAAGAACTGCGACACCCTGAGCACGAAGGACCCGTAGCGCCCGAAATACGCGAGCATGGCGAGCGCCATGACCAGCATCACCCCGCGGTAGGCACTGCCAATCCGAAGGTCCGCCGGAAAGCGCAGATTGCCATCTTTCGAAAACGGCGGATCGTACGTGAGAAACGCGACCATTGGCTCGGCGCTCTCCTTCACCTCGTGCCGCAGAATGTAGAACATCATGAGCGCGGCGGCCGCGATCCAGAAGCTGCGCATCGGCCGCTTGACGACGACGTCGCCGAGCATCCCGACGGCCAGCGCGGCCGCCGGGGCCGCCGCGAACACGAAGTGATTCTGGTTCTTCAGCGTCACCATCAGGAGGGCCACCGGCACAAAGAACCACGCCGCCACGACCAGCCCCCGACCGTCCCGATTCTGGAGCGCCGAGAACCCGATCGCTCCGACCGCGATGACCGCGATCGGCGACCACGGGATGAGACCGAAGCCGAGCTCGTGAATGATGAGATCGAAGTTGCGGAAATAGGCGGTCGGCCCGGTCGAGAACATCGTCCGCTTGAGCGCCAGCTGCGACGCGAACGAACCCGGCGTCGCGCCGTCGACCATCAGCACGACCGCCACCAGAGCGGCCCCGAAAAGCAGCGTCGGCGCCCACTCACGCACCGTCCGAGCGCCGCTGACGAGCGCGACCGTGCCACTGAGAACGGTGAAGAGCACGAGCGCAAAGAGCCCGTCGGCGAGGACGCCCACGAGCAAGCCCGCGCCCAAATACGCCGCACCGATGACGTCGCGACGCCCTTGCTCGGCAGCCGTGGGCACATCCCGACCTGGCGCCGTGCGCACCCTCAATAAGAGGCCGCAGCCGACCAACGTCAGCGCCAACATCAGCCCGCTCTCACCAGACGCGATACGCGCCTGACCGAAAAAGAGCGGCATCGTCACGAGCACCACGCCCGCCATCAACGCCGCCCGCGCGCCCGAGAGCCTGCGCACTGTTTGAATCAAGACCCAGAGTGCCATCAGCGCCAAGAGCGCCCCCGGCAGCCGCGTCGCGAACTCGTTGGTGCCCAGCGCGCGATAGCTGAGCGCGCGCAGCCACGTGTCGAGCGGCGCCGTCGTCTGCAGCTCGCCGTGGTCCTTGAACAGCGCCCGCGACCCGATCGCGCCGACGCCACGCGCGAGCGCCTCGGTCAATCCCGCCTCGTCCGAGGGCGCGAGGACGACGAGCCGCTCGCGGTCCGGATCGGCCGCCGCCGCCGCGGTCAGCGCGGTGCTCAGCTGCTCGGGGGTCGGCAGCGACGTGAGGCCCCAGCCGGGCGCCGTCGTCTCCCAGAAGTCGCGCCACTTCTCGCCGAGCAGCTGGGTCGCCAGCTCCGTCGCGTCCGGCGGCCCGTCGCTCAGGATGACGACCGTGCCCAAGCCCGCGTAGCGCAGCGCCTCGCTCACCGTGCGCCCAGCGGCCCGCACGGCCTCGGGCCGCGCGACGTCGCTCAGGACCAGCGCCCGATCCATGACGATCGCACCCACAACGCGCCCACGCGCGCGGTCGAGCGCGGCCCGGACGATCGCGCCCTCGACCCCCACGCTCGCGTCGGGCGCGCGCGCGACACCTCCCACGGCAGCGGCGGCCGCGGTCACCTTGTCGGCCAACGCGGCGTTCCCGGGCGCGATGGCGGTCACGACCTCGGCCGGCAAGGTGAGGTTGCGCGCGAGCGCCGCGCGGTCCATCTCCCAAGGCTCCCAGAGCCCCGTCCCGCCGAGTCCGAACAAAACGACGACGGCACCGAGCCCGATGACGGCGAGGTTGCCCCAACGCAAGAGGAGCGCGTCGAGTCGGGCGGCAAGCTTCACGGGCGTCGTCACGTGGCAAGGTCCAGCGGGGAGAGGTCGGGCCGGGGCGACGCACTTTGGACCGGGCGCGCGTTCCTCGCAAGAGGATATCCTTGTCCTTGGCCCCCCGGTGCCTCAGCATGCGGCCATGCCGAACCGAACCGAATCCGACGCCCCTCGCGCCGCCGCCAAGACCGAGGCGACCGACCTCGCGCTGCTCACGGCCCGCTCGACGCTCCCACACGAGCTTCGACACGCGTCCGGCATGCAGAAACTCGATTGGATCTGGAGCCTTGCGAACCCGGCGGAGTTCGTGACGTCGCTCGAGCCGCAGGAACTCTACTATTGGATGCGCGACATCGGCAAAGAGGACGCCTATCCCTTGCTCGAGCATGCAACTCCGGAGCAGCTGCGCGGGCTCGTGGACATCGACGTCTGGGCCAAGCACGAGCCGCAGGTCCCGCGCATCCTCGAGTGGCTCGACCTCGCGCTCGCCGTCGACCACGACACCGCCGCGCGCCTCCTCGAGTCGAGCGACGACGAGCTGCTGCTGTGGCTGCTCAGCGGAGACGTGCAGGTCCTTCCCTCGGATACCGACCCCGACTTCATCGCCGACGATCTCAGCCTCCACTATTCGCCCGACCGCATGTACCTCGTGACCGTGCCGCGCAACCACGCGCTCGACGAGCGCCTGCCGCAGATCATGCGCCTACTGTGGTCGAACGACATCGACCGCGCGCGCCGCATTTTTCAGCAGGTCCAGTTCGAGCTGCAGACCTCGCTGCTCGACGACGCCGAACGCTTCCGCGAGGCGCGCCTGCAGGACCTCGGCTTCGAACCCCCGACCGAGGCGCTCGAGGTCTTTGCGTCGCTGGACGTCGCCGCCCTGCGCCACGCCCTGCGCACGGACGTCGTCGGCGTCGCAGCGCCGGCCCTCACGCCGCACCCCCACAGCCCCGACCTCGTCCTGCGCGGCGCGGCTCCGCCCGATCTCCTGCGCGAGGCGCTCGAGCAGCTGGCCCCGAACGACCGCGCCACGGTCGGCGAGCGCTTCGCCTACCTCGTCAACAAGGTCTTCATGGCCGAGACGGGCGACCTCTCGCGCATCGACGACCTGCCGGCGTATGCCCGCCAGGCCGCCGCCGAAGCCAACCTGGGACTGCAACACCTGTCGGACGACAGCGTGACGCAGGCCGCTCGCATTCTCGCCGCGTCGTCGGCCGAGACGATCTTTCGCGCCGGCCATACGCTCGTCATGCAGCTCGGCAAGAAGGCGCACCGCCTGTCGAAACGCGCCGGCGCGCACCTCGGCTACAGCCTCTTCGGAACCCCCTTCGACGGGATCATCGCAGGCGCCGCGCTCACCCGGCCGCTCTTCTGGGAGGGCGTCGACGACGCGCGCCAGCTGACGTTCCGCCCCTTCGCGACCCTCGACGACCTCGCGCGCGCGGAGGCCCATGTGGCCGAAGCGTCGGCCCTCCTCGATTGGTTCGAGGCGACCTTCGGCTTCTCGATCGACCGACTCGCGAGTGGGCCGTTGGCCGAGCTCGGCGCGGACGCCCGGCGGCGCGTGCGGCTCTCGACCCTCTTCCGCACAGGCCTCGCGCACGCGCTCGCGAACGACACCTTCAGCTTCGCGCCTCTCACGCAGGAAGAACTCGTCACGTTCGCGCGCGCCGCCTTCACGCGCGCGGGCCAGCCCTCGACCGCCCTCACGTCCACGCTCGAACGCGCACGCTCGGCCGATCCGACGGTCGCCCGCTTCGTCGAGCGCACGCTCGAAACCCTGAACGATGCGATGGCCGGCGTCGCCCCGGCGGACCTGACCACGCGCTACGCGGGTGAGCTCTTCATCGTCGCGCGCGACACCTGATCCCCGCGGCGCGCAGGACCCGCGGCATGCAGAAAGGGTCGACTCTCACGAGCCGACCCTTTCGTTTCTTTCGCGATCGCGGGCAGCGCCTAGGCCTTACGCCTTGCCGAACGAACCGCTGAACACGAACGCGATCACGAGCGCGTAGATGACGAGCGACTCGATGAGCGCGAGGCCGAGGATCATCGGGGTGAAGATCTTGTCGGCCGCGCCCGGGTTACGGGCGATACCCTCGAGCGCCGCCGCTGCCGTGCGGCCCTGGCCGAGCGCGCCACCGAACGCCGCGATACCGAGCCCGAGGCCGGCCGCGAGTGCGATGAGCCCACCCTGCGAGAACTTGTTGGCCTCGCCGTCGGCGGCAAACGCCATCGGGGCGAAGATGCAGAGCGTGAACAGCGTGATGAATGTGGTCGTGAGCGCCTTCTTCATTTCCCTCTTCCTCCTGACAAACCTTGGCTAACGAAGTCTCGGGACCACACGGCCCCTTCCGTGGATGGCGCACACGCGCGCCAAGCCCTTTTGCGAATCAGTGCGCCGGCGCGCCCTGAGCCACATGTCCATGCCCAGCGTGGGCACCGTCGTGTCCGTGTCCCTCGTGCTTCTCGTGCCCTTCGTGGTCATGCTCTTCGACGGCCAGCGACAGATACACGACAAAGAGCAGCGTGAAGACGACCGTCTGCACGATGCACACGAGGAGCCCGAGCGCCATCAGCGGCAACGGAATGAGCGGCAACCCGAAGCCCATGAAGATGAACAGCACCTGGTGGTCGCCGAACATGTTGCCCATGAGGCGCAGCCCGAGGCTCAGCGGCCGCACGCAATGCGAGATGAGCTCGATGACGATCATGAGCGGCGCGAGCACCAGCATCGGCCCCATGAAGTGCTTGAGATACTTGAGGATTCCGTGCGTCCGGAAGCCCTGGTAGTTGTAGTAGAGGAACGCCACGACACCGAGGACCAGCGTCGTATTGAGGCTCTGCGTCGGCGGCACGAACCCCGGCAGCATCCCGAGCAGGTTCGAAATCAGGATGAACGTCGCCGCCGCCGCGACCAGCGGCAGGAAGCGCACGGCTTTCTCGCGCGGCATCATCGACGTCATGAGCCCGAGGATCGCCTCGACCAGCACATCAAAGAACGCCGCCGCGCTCCACTTCGCCGGCGGCACGACCTGATTCTTGACCGCACGCCGCGCCGCCAGCGCCAGCCCGAGCCCGATCAAGAACGCCAAGACGCCGAAAAACAGGTGCCCGACATTCAGGATCGCCGGCTTGTCGCCGTCGATCCACGACGGCCCCATCACGTTGGCGAGCTTGTCGCGGAACGCCTTGGGCAGCTCCATCCCGAGCCACCAGTGGCCGTCCTCCGGCGCCGGCACCCACGTCACCTCGCCGGTCGCCGCGTCCCGGACCTCCATGCCGCGCTGCTTCGGATTGCGCGCATGCTCGCCGCCGCCCGCACGCCCCGCCGCCGCATGCCCTGCCGCCCCATGCCCTGGTTGGTGCGGGTCGTGCCCGCCGGCCCCGCCACGCCCGGGCGGCTCGTCCGCGCGCGACGCGCCGCCGAGGCCCCCGAGCACCGCCAACACCGCGCCCAGCGCGAACCAGCGTCGCGCGAACCCACCGAGAACGTGCCTTTCGAAGCGCGTCTTCACGAGCGATGCTCCTGTCCACTTGCCGATGGGTCCTGCGTCTTGAGCGCCGTCGCGATGAGCGCCGACGGCAGGAGCGTCGAGAACCCGATCAAGAACCCGAGGCTCTCGATCGGCAGGTTCGCCAGCGTCAGCCACACGACCGCGCACAACACCCCGAGCTTGAGCGCGAACAACACCGCGAATATGGCGCGACCGCGCTGTTTGCCGAGCAGGATGCGCCGCCCGAGCCACACCATCGACCGCAGATTCAGCACGCCGACGAGCCCGCCGACCGCCACCCCGTACATCATCGGCCCGAGCCCCGCGGCCAGATGCGTGATGACGATCGCAAGCACGACCAGGACGAGGTTCGTCACCTCGAGCTGGAACACCAGGCGTTCCCCCGGAGTGCGCGCCTTCTTGGCGGCGACCACTGCGTCGGTCATGCCGCTTCCTTTCCGATGGCATGTCCGGGCGCCTGCCTCACCAACGAGTCGGCCCCGATCTCACGCGCCACGACGGCCCCAGGCTCGGGTCGCATCATGACCTTCTTGGCCCGCTTGTACGTCCGCCAAACCGCCTTGAAGGCGGCCCCGAACCCCGCGACCAGGAAGAACGCCATCCCCCACGGCGCGGTCCCCGCGGCGTCGTCGACGAGCTTGCCGAGGTACCAGCCAATCAACACCGACGCGCCCATCTCGAGCCCGATCGACAGCCCGTCGGCCTGATCGCGCACTTCACGCCAGTCCCGTTTCTTGCGGGGCAGGGTTCCGCCGTTGCCGGCTTGGGTCGGGTCGCTCACGGCGCGGTCGGTACCATGGGTGACACAGTGCGTCAACCCGTAATCGCGGCCCCCGGAACTGCGTCCGGGCCGCTTGGAATCAGGCCAAGCGGCTCAGTTATCGGTGCCGCGCCGTCACGACACGAGCACGCGCGGCACGGACGGATGGATGCGCGAGACGACCTCGTAATTGATGCTGCCCATCCAGCGCGCGACCTCCTCGGCCGACACTCGCTCGTCGCCACCGCGCCCGTCATTGCCGAGCAGCGTCGCCACCCCGCCCGCCCGCGCCGACGGAATATCCGTCACATCGACCATCACCATGTTCATGCACACGCGACCCCGGACGGGCGCGCGGATCCCGTCGATGAGCACGTGCCCGACGTTCGACAGCCGCCGGTCGTACCCCTCGTGATACCCGATCGGAAGGACCGCCACGCGCATCGCATGCGTCGCGCGAAACGTCCGCCCGTAGCCGACCCAGGCGCCCGCCGGCACCTCCTTGACCTGCGCGATGCGCGCCCGCCAGCTCAGCGCCGGCACCAACGCCGGCACGAACCCGCCTCGCCCGCCGCGCGCCTCGGGCAGCGCCAGCGCCGCCGCGAACGTCTCGGTCGACGGCCAAAGGCCATACGCCGAGATCCCGACGCGCACGAGCGCCGCATGCGTCCGCGGCCAGAGAATCGTCGCCGCCGAGTTCGCCGTATTCGGCACCGGCACCGCCAAACCCGCTTCGCGAAAGGCCCGAACGGCCTCCTCGAAGCGCGCCACCTGCCCCAGCGCGAACCGATGATCGGTCGTATCCTCGATGTCCGCGTAGTGCGTCGAGATCCCCTCGAGCCGCACGCCCCCACCCGCCTCCGCCAGCGCCTGCACCCGCCGCCCGAGCGCCAGCGCCTCCGGCAACTCGAGCCCCTGCCGGTGGTTGCCCGTCTCGACCTTCACATGCACCGGCACCACGCGCCCCGCCGCCTTCCCCGCGGCCGCCAGCGCCTCGACCACCGCCCGGTCGTACACAACCAGCCGCACATCGGCCCGCACAACCGCCGCCGCCGCCGCCGCCGGCACGTACCCGACGACATAGATGGGAACCGTGATCCCGGCCGCCCGCAGCGCCTCGGCCTCGTGCAACGCGTTACACACGAGCCAGTCGACACCCGCCCGGACGAACGCGCGCGACGCCACGACGAGCCCGTGCCCGTACGCGTCGGCCTTGACGACCACGCCCAGCTGAACGCCGTCGCCGAGCCGCCCGCGAAACGCCCGCACGTTCGCCGCCAGCGCCCCCTCGGAGACCTCGCACCACGTCAGACACGCCGGCCCGTCCACATCGTCCACATCGTCCACGTCAGCCATATCGCCCCCCCTAGACGCCTGGACCGTGTCGTCGATGCCGCGTGACGAGCTCGGCGGGGATATCGCAAGCCACCAGAAAGACGAGCGTGAAGAGGCGTCGCGCCAGCTTGAGGTCGATACCGAGGTGCCCTTCCACGGCCGCCAGATGGGGCCGAAGCGCCTTACGGATCCGGGCCGCCGCCTCGTCATGCACGAGCTTCTTCGCGTAATCCAGGCTCTCCCAGTCGCGCATGCCGAGCGTCCCACCGTCGGCCCGCGCGAGCCGCGCGATGATCTCGCGGTAGTCGCGAAAGGGGTCGCGCAGCAGGTCGAACGACAGCTCGGCCACGCGCTCGTCCCCCTCCGAAAACGCCAGCACGATCGCAGCCCCGCCGTCCTCGCGTCGATGAATCGTGAACACCGGCGCATGCCCGTCGTGCTCGGCGTTGAGGTCCATGAGCGCGTGCTGCCACTCGCGCTCGCGCTCGGGTCGCACCCCGTCCCAGAGCCCGTCGGCGATCCGGAACTTCACGACTTGGCCTCGCGCGCCACGGCGAACGTCGTCCCGGGGAGAGCCTCCAGCGTCCGAATCGGATTCGGAATGACGATGCCGACCTCGCGGAAGCGCGCATGCAACCGCCGCAAGTACGCGTCCTTCAATCCGAAATGCGCGTCGTAGCTCTTGGCCCAAAGCCAGGTCCGAACCTCTGCATGGCCGTGCAAGAAAAACTCGACCCCCGCCGTCGCGCGATGCCCCGGCGCCGCCCGCGGCTCCTCCGTCTGGATCACCTCGCCCACCTCGGCCGCTATGTGGACGGCGCGATCCAAGTCCGTCGCATACGACAGCATGAAGGCGACCTGGAAGCGGTAGTCCTCGCGCGGCCGCGACATGTTGAAGAACATCGCCTGCGCCAGCTTCGAGTTCGGCACCACGATGTGCGTGTCGTTGCGCGTCAGGATGCGCGTGGTGCGCCAACCGATGACCAGCACCCATCCCTGGAAGTTCTCGTCGATCTTCACGAAATCGCCCACCGACACCGGCTGATCGGACGCGATCATGATGCCCGCGAGGAAGTCGACGACCGTCCCCTGCAGCGCGAAACCGACGGCCGCCGACCCGATCCCCAGCGTCGCCAGCGCGGGCGTCACATCGAAGCCGATCGACGACAGCGCCATCAGCGCACCGACGATGTAGAAGACGATCCGTGCCGTCGCGCGCAGGACCACGCCCGAGGTCTTCAAGACCTTCGAGCGCTCCGAGCGCGCCACCATCCAACCCTGCACGAGCCCGTCGAGAAAGAGCACAATCAAGACGATGACCGTCGTCTCGGTGCCCTTGGCGATGTACGTCTGCACGATCGCCGGAATCGGCACGATCGCCGCCCAGAGCCGAATCCCGGCGAGCACCAACGCCACGTACATCGGCCGCCCGAGCGCCTCGACGAGCGCGTCGTCGAGCGACATCTCGGTGCGCGCCGCACGCGCCTCGAGCCACACGAGCGCCTTGCGGATCGCGTAGAACCCGAGCGCGAGAAACGCGATGAAGAACACCGTGGCCAGCACCCACGGCTCGGCGTCGTGTCGCACCCACGCCAGCACGCTCGGCGACAGCGGCACCGCCAGCGCCCAGAGGAACGCCCCCAGCGTGACCGCCCCCACGGCCGTGATGCGCGCGGTCAGCACGACGACGCGCTTCGACACCACCCGCGCCGCATCCAAACGCCCGAGCGCCCAACGCCGCCAACGCCCGACCAGCCACGTCATCACAAACGCCCACACGGCGAATGCGAGCGACGGCGCAGCCCACGGCACCACCTCGTCCCAGTACGACATCCCCCGGAACGTCGCATCGCGAGCGCCCTCGCGACAAGAGGAGAGCGCGGGCCAGAAGAGGATTGTCTAGCCGCGCACCGCGGTGTACGCCCCCTCCTCTATAAGGAGCGCACCATGGACCCCAAGCTCGCCATCCCCCGCCGCTGGAACGGCCGCCTGACCAAGGCGCTGGTGCTCGAGAACCCGAGCGAGGTCCTCGACGAGGAGCTGCGCCGCCAGGGAATCGACGTCCAGCGCATCAAGGATGCGCCGACCGAAGACGAGCTCGTGCGCATCCTCGAGGCCGGGCAGCACCATGTGATCTTCAAGCGCTCGCTGGTCGAGATCAACGACCGCGTCATCGGCGCGAGCAAGAACCTCGCAGCAGTGATGCTGTGCTGCATCGGCGACGACTCCGTCGACAAAGACGCCGCCGCACGCCACGGCGTCATGGTAACGAACGACCCGGTGTCCAACGGCCGCTCTGTCGCCGAGCTCGTCATCGGCGAGCTGATCGCCCTCTCGCGCCGCGTCTTCGACTCCGTCATCGAGATGACCGAGTCGGTGTGGCGCAAGAACTCGACCGCGCGCTACGAGGTCCTGGGCAAGCGCCTCGGCATCGTGGGCTTCGGCAATATCGGCCGCCAGGTGGCGCAGCTCGCCAAGTCGCTCGGCATCGACGTCATCTTCTACGACTCGGCGCCCATCCCTCGCGAGGTCGGCATCGCCATGGGCTACCAGCCCTGCGAGTCGATCCGCGACCTCATGGCCGCCTGCGACTTCGTCACCGTCCACGTCTCCGCGACGGACGTCCACGGCGCCTCGAACCGCGATCTCTTCACCTACGACACGTTCAAGGCCTTCGGCGCCCAGCGCCCCAAGAGCTCGCCGCGCATCTTCCTGAACCTCGCGCGCGGCTTCGTGGTCCCACCCGACGACCTGCGACGCGCGATCGCCGACGGCCTCATCGGCTACGCCATGACCGACGTCTTCCCCGACGAGCCGCGCTCGTCCGACACTCACACCTGGGCCAATCCCTATCACGGCGAAGCGCGCGTCTTCGCGACCCCCCACATCGGCGCCGCGACGCTCGAAGCCCAGCCGCGGATCGCCCGCTACGTCGCGCGCACGGCCGAACTCTTCAATCGCTACGGCATGATCCGCGACTGCGTCTTCCGCCCACGCGCCAAGATCGAGTTCGAGGCGCCCGAAGGACAGCACATCCTCGCCGTCGTCCACACCGACAAGCGCGGCACGAAGAAGGCCGTCGACGACGCCATCTATGAGGCCGGCGCGAGCAACGTCCGCTCCGCCCACGTCGACTTTCCCGAGTTCGGCATCGCCTACGATGTGTCCGTCCTCGACCGTCCGCTCGCCGACGCCCAGCTCGATCTGCTGGTCGAGATGGCCGCGCGCATCACCGGCGAGCCCAACGCCATCCGCTGGTTGCGGGCCTTCGCCGCCGAATAAGCACGCCCCTCACGCGCCCGACCGAACCACACGCGCCCCCCGGTTCGGGGGCCCCGCGCGGCTTGAGTTTTCGCTGTGCGCGGCGCACCATGGCCCGCGATGGCATCGACGACCACGGGCGCGCCTTCCGGCGATCGCAATCTCCAGACCCTGATCGAAGGTGTCGCGGCCGTCGCTGGACTCCTCGCGGGCGACCCCAAAGCTGACGGCCGCCGCGACGCGGAGGCGACCTGGCTCCGCTGGGAGCTCAGCCTGCGCTCGACGAGCGAGGACATCCCGATCGCCGATCTCGTCGCCCGCTTTCGGCTGAACTCCTTCGAGCTCCGCTGCCTGATGCTGACGCTCGCCAGCCACATCGAGCCGCGCATGGCGGCGCTGGTCGCCAGCTCGAGCAAAGACAGCTTCGCCCGCGGCGTCACGATCCGCCTCGCGATGGAACGCTTCTGCACGACCGCCGCCGAGCGCGTCAACGCCCGGCAGAGCTTTCTCCCCTCGGCCCCGCTGGTCCGCCATCATATGATAGCGCTCGGCCGCACCGAGGTCGGCGCGAACGAGGGTCTCCTCTCGCGTCGCATGGATCTCACGACGCCGACCCTGCGCTTTCTGCTCCGTGAAAACGAGCTCAGCGAATCGCTCGCGAAAGTCGCGCGCATGCAATTCCCCGATGTCTCGCTGCTCAATGTCATTCTCGATCCCGAGCAAATGACCCAGGTCCGCCAGCTCATCGAGAATCACCGCGACTATCGCCGCGCCATTTCGGAGTGGGGATTCGACAAGGTCCTGCCCTACGGACGCGGCCTGACGTTCCTCTTCTCGGGCCCGCCCGGCACAGGCAAGACCCTCCTCGCGCACGCCCTGGCGGCCCACGCCAAGCGCCCCATCCTGTCACTCTCCGCCGCCGACATTCCGGACAAAGAGAACGTCGACAAGCTGTTTGACGACCTCCTGACCGAAGCCGCGATGCGCGACGCGCTCGTCCTCATCGACGAATGTGACGCCCTCCTCGGCAAGAACGACAAACGCAAAGCCACCGCCTTCAAGGCCATCGAGGAATTCGAAGGCATCCTCGTCCTCATCACGAACCACCCGCATCATCTCGACGAGGGCCTCGAACGTCGCATCATGTACCACCTGCCGTTCGAGATCCCGGATCCCGAAATTCGGCGCCAGATCTGGGAAGTCCACATCCCGCCGGAAGTCCCACTCGAAGGGCAGATCGACCTCGACGTCCTCGCGAACACTTACGACTTCAGCGGCGGCACCATCAAGAATGCCATCCTCTTCGCCGTCAATCTCGCACTCGCGAAAGACCCGAAGAACCCGCAACTGACGATGCACCTCTTCGAGGAAGGCTGCCGCGCCCAGCTTCGCTACGCGCTCGAGGAGCTCACCGTCCGGACCGCCTCCAAGCTGCGTCTCAAGGACATCGTCCTACCGGAGAAACCGAACAAGAAGGTCAAAGAGATCGTTGCGGCTTGCCGCAACCAAGCCACCGTCCTCAACACCTGGGGCTTCGGCAAGAAGCTCGTCACCGGCAAGGGCATCACCTGTCTCTTCGACGGCCCGCCCGGTACCGGCAAGACGCTCTGCGCCGAGATCATCAGCGGCGAGCTGGGCCGCCCCCTCTACCGCGTCAATCTGCCAGAAGTCGTCTCGAAGTGGGTCGGCGAGACCGAAAAGAACATCAGGGCGATCTTCCAACAGGCGCGCATCTCGCACGCGATGCTCCTCTTCGACGAGGCCGACTCGCTCTTCGCGAGCCGCATGGCCGAGACCAAGAGCTCGACCGATCGCTACGCGAACATGGAGGTCAATCTCCTCCTGCAAGAGATCGAGCGCTTCCCGGGATTTGTCATTCTCACGACCAACTTCTTTGGCAGTCTCGACAAAGCCCTCATTCGTCGTATCCAATTTCGTGTCACATTCGAGGAACCCGACGAGGCCGGTCGGGCCCTGATCTGGCGCACGCTCTGCCCGCCCGAGACGCCGCTCGCCGAAGACGTCAGCTTCGAACGCCTCGCCAAGCACTTCGAGATGACGGGCGGCATGATCAAGAACGCGATGATCCGCGCGGCCTATCTCGCGTGCGACCAGGGCTCGCGCGTCACCCAGAAGCTGCTCGAGGAGAGCTGCCTCGACGAATATCAGGCGGCCGGCAAGGTCGCGCGCGACCCCTCAGCCCTCCCGCCCGCCCGAATGGTCATCCCCGAGGGCGCTGTCGAGCTACCGTCGGATTGGGCCGACCGCGGCATCGCCCCCGAGCTGCTCGTCCAGGCCGGCGTCGGCGATGCGGACGTCGGCCCGGCGTTCCGGAACCACCTCAACAAGACGACGCGCGATGCGCGCGCACCCGAGAGCCCCCCGACGGCACCAAGCGAGGCGTCATCGGACGACGATCCGCCCCCTCGCCCGCCGGCCAAGCCGGTAAAGACCCGCCCGATCCCGGGCGTGAGCGACGAGGACGCACCGATGACCCCGGTCCGCAGCGCGACCCGCCGCCCGATCGAATAGGCGCGCTGGCGACCGGGGCCGGTGACGCGACGACAGCCATGCGGGGACCCGCGTGCAGCGCGTACGGGCGATTTGCAGATCCACATCCCGCCCCTACCCGCGGCATACGTCTTGCGTTAGGCTGCCGACGCCACGGTGGAGCGCCTTGACGTGTCGCGTCGAGCGGGCCACTGGACCGGGGAGAACGATGGCAACCCTCCGACAGGACGAGCAAATCGCCTTTTGGGGCCTTGAGACGCGGGTGGGGTCGACTGTCCCCACTCCGGTGTCCCCGGGCTCGCGCGATGTGGCTCGCCAAGCCTTCAAACTCCTCTCGGCCGAAAGCCGCACAGCGAGGTAAGCGTGGTCGCTCGGAAGAACGAGAACGAAGACAGCTCGAGCCTCCAGCCCGGACGCACCGCCGACGCCAAACGACGTCGTCGCGAGCTCGCGCTCGAACGCCAGCGCGAGGTCGAGCGCGACTTCCTCTTCGAGCAGCTCGACGAGCTGGCAGGCGACTTCGGGAACAACCCCGAACAGATCGGGCGCTACCTGGCCGACCTCGAGGCGGCAGGCCTCCTCGCGCCCGCCGACAAGGGCCTCATCTTCCGCCGCCTCTGGGAGACCATGGGGCCGGCCTTCGCCGACCGCGCCTTCGGCATGGTCGACCGCGCGCTCGCGTCGACCGACACCCTCAACGCCGAGATCCAGACCGACGCCTTCGCGTCCTTCGACGGCGACGTGGCCGTCTTCACGGACGCCGACGAGTTCGCGCGCATCCAGGACGCGGCGCGCGTCCTCGACGGCCTCGCACGCGCCCTCGGCCTGCACGTCGAGCTCCCCCAAGCCCAGCTCAAGCGCCGTCCCGATCACATCGACGACCCCGACGTCGAGCGCGCCGCCAAGACCGACGAGATCCTCCACACGCTCGCCCCGCAGCTCGGCATCGACGCCGCGCGCTACGACATCCAGGTCGACGACGAGGCTCATCAGAAGACCGGCGATCAAGGCCTCTACGGTCTCATGACCGACGGCACGGTCTTCCTCGATCCGGACATCTACGACCCGGAGACCACCGAAGGCCGCGGACTCCTCGCGCACGAAGTCGTGCACCTCGCGCAGCTCGAGAATCGCCTCCGCGGCGCGAACGATCTGCCGAACCTCTACGAGGCCGAGGCCGAGGCCGACACGCTGTCGGCGATGTTCGCCCAGGGCTCGCAGATCGAGGCCCCGCTCGCCTCGCTCAACACCTATGACCGGGCCGCCTGTGGGGAGCCCTCGACGACCCCGACGACCCCGCAGCAGGGCCGCACCGAGGTCGTTCGCGAGCCGCCCGTCTACCAGATCGTCGAAAACCAGATCGTCGTTCCGACCATCAACTACCAGGTCAACAAGGACAAGATCACGGAGACGACGCCCGACGCGCAGCCGATCATGAAGCAGCTCGCGGCCACGCTCACGACGTATCCCGAGATCACCAAGATCAAGGTCGAGGGTTTCACCTCGACCACCGCGTCCGCAGCACACAATTTGGCACTCTCGCAGCGCCGTTGTGACAACGCGCGCGACTGGCTCGCCAACAAGGAAGGCGTCGCGGGCGTCGGCATGGAGACCAAGGGCTGGGGCGAGGACGAGGCCCACCTCAAGGTCAAGACCGGCGACAACGTCGAAAACACGGCCAACCGCCGCACCGAATTCACGATCGTCGAAGTGAACGGCCAACCCGCTCCCGCGAATTGGCGTCCGACCAAGCGCGTCCTGAAGACGCCCGGCCGCACGATTGTCAGGTACATCGACGAGAATGGCAAAGTGACCCGCGAAGAGGTCATCCCCGACCAGCCGGGCCAAGCCCAGAGCCAGGGGACCTCGGGCGGGTCCGCCGCAACCCCGCCGGCCGCGGCTCAGCCGCAGCCATCGGCCACCAGCTCCGCAAGCGGTGCCGCGGCTGCCGGCGGCGGCGCCACCAGCCAAGCCGCGCCACCGGCGACAGCCACCCAGGGCGCATCCTCGGCGTCCTCGGGGACGGCGGCGTCGAGCACCGGATGCGCCGTCGGTGGCTCCAGCTCCGGAACAGCCGCAGGCTCCGGCAGCAGCACGACGACCGCCCCGGCCACGACGGAAACCCAGAACACGGGCGCTGCACCTGCGGGCCCCGCGAGCGGTGAGCAGCGTGCGCAGAACGAGCGCGCCGAGAACCGCAACCCGCGCCAGCCCATCCGGTTCCGCCAGACCGTCAAGCTCCCGCGCGGCGGCGGCAAGGGAAAGAAGAAAGGACCGCGCCGCTTCGCTGGCCCCGCGCTGCGCTCGGTCGCCCAACCCAAGGCCGGTCCCGGCGGCATTACCTCAACGGAAGTCGCCGACACCACGCGCTCGAGCGGCGGCGAGCCGATCCCAGGCACGGTGCGCGAACGCTTCGAGCAGGCCTTCGGCCAGGACTTCGGGGACGTCCGAATTCATCGCGGCTCGGCGCAAGCGGTCGGCATCGGCGCGACCGCGTTCGCGCGCGGCACCGACATTCACTTTGCCCCAGGTCGCTTCGACGCCGACTCGTCCAGGGGGCTCGCAACCCTGGGCCACGAGCTCACGCACATCGTCCAGCAGCGCTCGGGTCGCGTCGCTATCCCCCAGGGCATGGGCACGCACGTCAACGTCGAGCGCGCACTCGAAGCCGAAGCGGACCTCCTCGGCTCGCGTGCCGCCCAGGGTCAGAGCGTTCAGGTGCAAGGCTCCTCGGCGGCGCTCTATTCACGCGCCGCGCGCGGCGACGCCGACACGATTCAATTCGAGGGCGGCACCAGCACGGCGACCGGGGGCGACGCGGGCGGCGCAAGCCGACCCACCGAATGCGAGCTGCGTCTCGGTGGTCAGCGCATCCGCGCGCGCATGCCGGCCAGCCCGACGAGTCCGGGGCGCGTGCGCGTGGACTTCAGCTCGGTGGCATCGATTCCAGGACTCACGCTCGGCTCCGCCGAAGTCGAATTCGACGCCGCGTGGACGATCACGCGCGGCACGCTCACCGCGAGTGTCGCCGTCGGCGAGTACGTGCGGGCCGACGACATCACGCTCCAGATCGAGCGCAAAGAAGATGGCGCAACGCCCTACGCCGAGGTCTCGGCCTCGGTGAATGGCGCGACCTTCACGATTCCGGACCTCTTCACCTCGACCATCGACCTGCGCCTCTCGAGCTCGGGCGTCACCGGCACCGCCCACATCAATGCCGCGACGCCGATCACGCTCGGACAGGGCATCGAGTTGACGAGCGGCACGCTCGATCTCACGCTCCAAGAAGGCGGCACCATGTCCGCCAGCGGCTCGCTGGTTGGCAATCTCGCAGGCATTGGCGAAGTCACTGTCACCGCCTCCGCGATGACTGGCGGAGCGCTCTCGGGCAGCGTCGAGGTGCGTCTCACCCAAGCGCTCGCGCTTCCCGGCATCGAGGGCATGACCCTCGAGAGTGGCAATATCCGCGGCACCTACACGAAGGGCCAGGAGTGGTCGGTCGAAGGGAACCTGCACGTCAACGTGCGCAACTGGGTCGCGGCCGACATCACCGCCAAGTACACCCAACCGCTCGGCGACGGAGCGGCCGACATGGCCGCGCACTGGGAAATCCATGGCATCCTGACGCAGCTCCAGGCCTACACGGTAGGAGAAGGCACGAACGCGCTCACGCTCTCGAATGGCCAGCTCGACCTCTACTTCAAGACTGGCACTTTCGAGAAGATCGACGCCAAGGCGGACTTCGACTCGACCAACTTCAACGGTCACATCGAGGGCACTTTCAATGTGCCAGAAACGAAGCTGGACGCCGTCGGGTCGATCGACCTCAAGCCCGAACGACTACCGATAGGTGACACCGGCATCAACATCACCGCGGTGCATGCGACCGCCACGGTCGAGGCCAATGCGCTGACGAAGATCCAGGGCAACACGACCATCGTCTTCCCCTATGAAAATCAGGACACTTTCAAGCTCGAAGGCACGGACGTCACGATTCGCGTACCCGACTCCAAGGTCGACTGCACCGCCACGGTCACCACCCTGAGACCACTGACATTCGGGGACGCGGCCGGCTACAACGGCCTCGTCCGCCAAGGCGCCGTCGGCACGCTCACGGTCGCCGACAATCAGCTGCTCGGCATCTCGGGTGGACTCGCGTACGAGATCAACCACGCCTCCGAGAAGATCGGCGAGGGCAATGTCGACATCAATTTCACGGGACCATCGCAGCAGTTGAACGCGACGGCGACGTTCCATTTGACCGCCGAGAACGGCTTCGGGATCCCCGACCGCACGGCGGGCCCCGTCTACCTGCTCGCGGGCGGCCAGTTCGTCCTCACGATCGCAAACAATCAGCTCGGAAGTGCCACGGTCACGAACGTCGGCTACGAGGTGAAACAGACCGGCGATGGTGCTACCGGCAAGCTCGGCGGCACCGTCAATGGCAGTTACAACTTCCAGACCTCGAAGCTGAACGTCACCGGCAACGGCTCGGTCAAGAGTGATTGGACCTTGGGCGACCAGGAAGGGGTGTCGCTGACCTTCAAGGAAGGCGGCACGATCGACATCGCGGTCGCGGAAAACACCCTCACGCGCGTCCACGGCGCCTTCCCGTACGAATGCAACATCGCTCCGACCGATGCCGTACCTCAGACCATCAAGCTCACGGGCGATCTCACGGGTGACTACTCCGACGAGACGAAGAAGTTCTCGGGCTCGCTGACCGGCGCGCTCTCCGAGAAGATCTCGATCCCGATGGGTGACGGCGGCGCCGACCACCTCGAGATCCAGGCCGGAGCCACCTTCAAGGCCACGGTGACCGAGTCGCGTCCCGAGGCATTCACGGTCTCGGCCACCGCAGACTACTACCGCGGTACCGAACACTTCCTGACGGGCGCCGTCGAGACGGCGACCTACAATTTCCAGACGGGCAAATTCGATTTCAGCGGCAAGCTGACGCTGCAGGCGCGCGTCGAGAAGTCGACGGACGACAACAAGTGGACCTTCGCTATCGAGCGGGGGACCGAAGTCGGCGTCGAGGTGCATGACAACAAGCTCGAGGCACTGACCGGCCAGATCAACTTCGAGATCCTCAAAGACGGTGAAAAGCTCTTCTATGGCAGTCTCAATGACGCGCACCTAGACGTCAAAGAGCTCAAATTCTCCGGCAATATCGATGTCAAACTCGCCAAGGATCTCGAGTACCCACGAAGCGCAGACGGCGCGACGGCGCAGACGCCCGAGGGCTCACCGCCGGTGCAGGCGGTCGCCAAGAAGGACGAATCCGGCATCTCAGGGCGGATAGACAACAACGCGTTCACGTCGATCACCGCCAAACTCGTATTTGGCGTCAAATTGGGGACCGAGGAATATGGCGCGGGCGAGCTGAACGGCACGCTCGACATGACCCAATTCAAGTTCTCTGGTACCGGCGCGATCCACCTCATCAAGGATCTCAAGCTCACCGGCACCGAGCAGGCGGCCGGCGGCGATCCGGTTGCCACGTGGAGCTTGGCCTTCGCGTCGGGCCAAGGCCTCGACATCAAGGTCACCGACAACCAGCTCGACACGGCGCACGTGGCACTCGGCGCGGCGCTCTACCGCAACGATCTCAAGGTCGCGACGGCCACGGTCGACGGCGACTACAAGCTCGGCGACACGAAGGGGTTCAACGGTTCCGTTACGGCGAACGTCATCGCACCGCTCGACCTCACCCAAGACAGCCGCTTCCACTACTACTTCGAGCCGGGAACGACGTTCACCGCGACGATGCTGAACAACGGCGTCCAGACGGTCGACGGCACTTTCAAGCTCCTCTTGAAGGAGATCCCCGAGGGCGAGCGCGACGCCGTCCGCATCACCCTGACCGGCGTTTACACACGCGGCACCGGTTTTTCTGCCGGCGGCGTCATCGAGGTCCTCAACGACCTCAAGGTCGGCGAGGGTACGGACTACAAATTCTTCGTAGCCCGAGGCAGCGGTGGACAGGCGAACATCACGGGCCTGAAGGTCACCAAGCTCCACGGCGATCTGACCCTCAACGTCTACAAAGGCACGACCCACTTCGCCAAGGGCACGTTCAACCTCAACTACGATCCGAGCAGCACCGCGGCCAAGATCGACTGCTCGGGCACGGTCGAATTACTGACACGGACCGATGTGACACCCGCCGGCGCGAGTGACACAACGTGGAAGTTCTTCTTGTGTCCAGCCACCGGCGTTCAATTCAAAGTCACGCAGAGCGAGCTCGAGTACGTCAAGGGTCAGATCAACGTCGCGGCCTCACACAAGAACATCGAGGTCATCACCGGCAATCTGAACGTGAACTACCTCCACGGGAGTTCGCCGAACTTCAGCTGCGATGGCAGCGCAACGGTGACGCATGAAATAGACCTGGATATCCATTACGACGACTACAAGCTCCTCATCGAGCCGTCGACGGGCATGACCTTCAAGGTCGAACAAAACGCCTTCAAGTCTGCGTCGGGAGCCGTCAAGGTCCGCATCGACGACACCAAGGGAGAGCTCGCGCGCATCGAGCTCGGCGGCGACTACAACCACACGACCAAGAAGTTCAACGGCTCCGGCAGCGCGAAGATCTTGCGCAAAGTCGAGGTCGGGACGAGTGCCGACGGAGCCTACAAGTTCAATCTATTGGACGGCGGAACGGGGGCGCAGGCGACGGTCGCGGACAACAAACTGACCGAGGTCCGTGGCACATTACGCGCGAATGTCGAAGACACGGTCGGCGAGTTCCTGCTCGCGGAAGGCACCGTCATTTACCGGCGCACGGATCAGGGCCAGAAGATCTCGACGGAGAACGCGCAGGTCCGCTGCACCCGGACGAAGGAAATCCCGATCACCGGCTCGGAGTGGACGATCTCGATCGTCCAGGAGACATCGGCCAGTCTCGTCGTGACGGACAACGAGCTCCTCGAGGTCAACGGCGTCGTCAAGATCGAGATCACCAAGGGCGACGAGTTCGCGGCCAAAGTCGACGTCAACGGCTCGTGGAAAAAGGCCGATGGCGTCAACGGCACGGGCCGCGCCGAGCTCACCAAGGACTACAACGTCGGCGAGACGGCGCCCTACAAGTTCAAGGCCTTGAAAGGCGGCACGAACGCCGAGATCGAGGTCAAGAACTCGAGCCTCTACAGAGTAGGCGGCAACGTCGAATTCCAGATCGACGAGGGTACGGAAGCCTTCATCAAGGGTCACGCGACCATCACGTATATCGTGCCGGACTCGAAGCTCGTCGAGGCGAGTGGCGAAGGCACATTGCAGATCGACAAGAAGCTCGCTGAGTTCAGCGGGTTCAAGCTGGTCGCGGCCAAACAGAGCAGCGCCCATTTTGCGGCAGCCGACAACGCGCTCAAGAGCCTCGGCGGACACCTCAATTTGCGGGTGGACCAAGGCGAGAGCCCGCTCGCAACCGGTGAGGTCAACGCCGAGTGGCAGGTCGCCAGCGGACTCTTCACCGGAAACGGGGAGGTCACGCTCATACGCGACTACGCGGTCAGTACCGCCGGCTTGAACGGTCAGGGGCAACCAGAATCGTGGGGTCTGGCATTCTCGCAGGGCTCCAAGCTCGCCCTGAGTGTCACCGAAAATATCTTCGACATGGCGCAGGTCGACATCGGCGCCTCCGGGTATCACAACAGCCAGAAGGTCGCGACCGGCCGCCTCTACGGCTCGTACAAGGTCGGCACGCCAGAGGGCTTCACGGGCGGCGTCGAGTTCGCCGTGATCAAGCGCGTGCCGCTTCTCGAGGGTAGCGGGCGCTTCAACTATCACGTCGATATCGGGACCTCGTTCAACGGCCAAACGCAGGCTGGCGGGATCAAGAGTGTCACTGGCACATTGAATCTCTGCGCGACCGAGGGCTCGAAGGACGCGGTCAAGGTCCACGGCGAGTTCAATTACGCGGCCGGACAGGGCGTCAGCGCGGGCGGCACCATCGAGGTCGTCAACGACATCCTCATCAAGGAGGGTGGGCAGTGGAAGGTCTCGCTCGCCACCGGATCCGGCGGAGACGCCACCGTGGTCGCATCGAAGCTCACGCACGTCGGCGGCACGATCAAACTGAAAGTCGACAAGGGCGCCGCGCCCTTCGCGAAGGGTGACTTCACCGCATCGTACGACATCGCGGATGGCACGAACGCGCAGGTGAACGGGAGCGGACGCGTCGAGCTCACCGGGAGGACGGACATCACCGGCGAGAGCGCAGGGGACTTCAGAGTCTTCCTCTTAAGTGGCACCGGCGTCGGCGCGTCGCTCAAGAATGGCGAGCTCGAGTGGGTCGACGGTCAGGTGAAGGGCGAGATCAACTACAAGGGACCGAAGCTCGCGGAGTTCGACCTCAGCGGTAAATACACCGCGAGCGGCACGCCGAACTTCGACGCAGATGGCTCGCTCCGGACGGTCGTCAGTACCAAGATTCGCGAGTTCGAGGGATGGACGCTCTACCTCGGGCAGGGCGCAAGTATCACAGGTAGCGTGCGCGCCTTCAAGCTGGACCACTTGACGGCGAACATTCCGCTCGAGCTCCACAAGCCCGATGGGACCAAGGTCGTCGAGGCGGTTCTTGCCGGCGACTACAATCACAACGATGGCAATTTCAGCGGCACTGGACGGGCGAGCGTGGTCAAGCAGATCACGGTTGCCGAGAATGTCGGCGGCTACAGCTTCTATGTCGAGCCCGGCTCGACGGCCACGGCCAACGTGACCAACAACTCGCTCAAGTCGCTGGGTGGCACTCTCATCGTGACGGTCGGAGATGCCCCTGGCCCAGCTGGTCTATTCTTGAAAGCCACCGGCACCGCGAATTACGAGGGCGGCGCGCAGGCCAAGGTCGGCATCACCGGAACGTTGGAGGTCACGCGCGCCAAGAAGCTCGAGCCGATGCCCGCAGGGTACATCGTCGAGATTCGACCTGGAAGTGGCGGCACATTGAATGTCGCCAACAACGAGCTCGTTCAGATCGGTGGCACTATCGACGTTGGGATTCAGAAGACCGCTGGCACCGACTTCGCGACGATCAAGCTCGCTGGCAACTACACGAAGGCGACCGGGTTCACCGGAACTGGTGCGGCGGAGCTGTGTGAGGACTGGCGCGTCATCGAGACGCGGATCGGTGCCGACACCTACTCGCTCTGGTGCATGAAAGGCACCGGCGCGAATATCGAGCTGCAGGGCAGTGGCATCAAACATATCGGCGGCACCGTCAAAGCGATGATACGCGACGGGGCCGACGACTTCATCGAGGTCACGGCGAATGCGGACTTCGACTATCCCAACTCGAAGTTCACCGGCGACGGCAGTGTCAACGTCCTCAAGGACAAGAAACTCGCGGCAATTACGACTTCCAACGGGCCCGAGGAGCTCTGGCTCGCAAAGGGAACGGGGGCCAGCGGTGCCGTGACCGCGAACGTCTTGACGCGCTTGGGTGGCAATATCCAGGTCAAGCTCAAGGACAATGAGAGCTTCTACCTGACGTGCGCGCTCGAGGGCAGTTTCGATGCGACCGGCGGGACCGGCTTCACGGGCTCCGGCGGCGTCACCGTCACACGCGACAAGAAGCTGGCGCAGATCGGCAACTATGCCTTCTGGATCGCCAAGGGCGCGGGCTGCACGGCTCACCTGGCCCAGAACAAGCTGACCAAGGTCGACGGCACGGTGCCCTTCAAGGTCTTCGACGACCAGGCCGATCCGCTCCTGACCGGCAGTGCCGGTGGCGTCTACCTAGCCGAGACACAGAAGTTCTCGGGGCGAGGTGAGGTCTACCTAGGCAGAGATGTCGAATACAACATAGGCGGCGGCAAGCTCGTCTTCGAAAAGGGCTCCGGCGGCTACGGCGTCGTCACGGACAACGAGCTGAAAGAGCTCGGTGGCACCTTGAAGGTGGTGATCCACGACTCCACCGGCCCGATCGTGCGCGTGGCGGCGGATGGCAAGTTCGACGCGGTCAACAAGAAGATTATCTACGTCGACGGTGAAGCATCGCTGCTCAGGCCGATCGATGTCGGAGGTACCGGCGCCAACGCCATCTTGCGAATCAACACGCTGACCGGCCGCGCACGTGTCGAGAACAATGAGTTGAAAGAGCTATCGGGCGCACTCGACTTCACGATGCCCAAGCTCAACAACATGAAGGGCCACTTCGAAGGCGGCTGGCAGAAGGGTGCAGGCACCGACGTCTTCTGGGGCTCGGGTGACATTCAGTTCGAGCTGTTCAACGACCCGGCCAAGGGTCGTAAGCTGTCGGGCGCGGTCCACGGCGAGTACAACAAAGATGGCACATTCCGAATCAACGGCGAGGTCGACTACAAGCTCAATCCGATGATCGGAGGCAAGCTGACGGTCGATGTGGATCAGACACTCGATCCAAAGCTCGGCGGTACTCTGGAGGTGTCGAACGTGGTCCTCATGCAGGGCCGCGACCTCTTCAAGTTTTCGAAGGACTTCAGCCTCCTGAATCAGACCATCATGGTCGGACCGGTGCCGTTGACGCTCAACGGAGGCGTCGGGGTAGGCTTCGGCGTATCCATGTTGCCGCTGACGTTCTCAGCGAGCATAGGTGTATCCAACTTCAGGCCTATGGCGGCCAACATCCAGGTACCGGACTTCGAGGCGCGGGCCTCGATGACGACCGGTATTCGGCTGGCGGCGTCGTTGAAGCCGTACTTCGGCGTCGGTCTCGGTCTGGGAGGTGTGGCGGAAGCGGGCGTGGCGCTGCAGGGTGAGGTGTCGCTCGGGGTCGACGCCAACATCACGCCGTACGCGCTCTTGCGCGGTGTCGGCGGTGTCTACAGCGGCGAGCTCGGCATCGGCCTCAATATCGTCGGAAGTGGCGCGTTGGCAATGACGCCGCAATTGTACGCGGTGCTGGCGCAGAAGCGCTTCACGTACGACATCACCGAGATTCGGCACGAGCTGGGGCCACTCTTCAGCTACGACTACAACTACAAGATGCCGTTCGGAGACCAGCCGGCGGCTCCGCAACAGGGCGGCGCGGAAGCAGGCCCACCAGTGGCGGCGGCCGCCGCGACTGCGCGCGGCGAGGAGCGCAAGACACCGGCCCCGCCGGACCCCGCGACCAGCGGCGCTCCGACCCGACCCGCCGCAACCCCCGGAGGACCGGACGCGACCGCAACGGCCAACGATTCGGCTGAGTCCAGCGAGCGCGAAGGGCCGATGGGCGAGCTGATGACCAAGATGGACCAGGTCAAGGACTGGGGCGAGAAGATCGGCCGCATCGGCGCGGTCGGCGGGTTCTTGATCAACCTCTTGACCTTCATGATCACGATTCCGCAGCCCTTCGGGCTCATCGCGGCGGGCGCGTACTTCGCGTACAAGGTGATCTCCGGCGAGATTACGTTCGAGCTGATAGGTCAAGCGTTCCAAGATCTCATGGCGATCATCGCGCTCATCGGAGCGAATCTCGCGAGCATCCTGCCGGATTGGCTCGTCAATCTCTGGAACTACCTCAACGGCAAGACGTGGGACGAGATCCTCAACGACATGATCATGAAGATGGCGGGCTTCCTCGGGGACATGTTCCCGAGCGCACGCCGCGTCATCGATGCACTCGCCGGCGTTGCTGCTACGGTCATCTCGACCATCGCGAGGGTTATCCGTGCGATTGTCGACGGCTCGTTCGGGTTGGATACCTTCCTCGACATCTGCCGCTCGGTCGGTGGCGCGGTTCTGACGGCGGTCATCGCGCTGGTCGGCGATGCGGTGGTCGAGGCCGTCGGCGACGCGGTGAACGCGGTCGGCGACTTCATCGGCAGCCTCTGGTGAACCCAGTCCGTTTGCGCGGGTCGCAGCGATGCGGCCCGCGCGAATGGTCTAGCAAGCGCGGTCGAGGTCCAGATCGAGCGCCGTCACTTGCGCCTGCCAGGCGCGAGCGTCGGCGTCGGCATGCGCGATGAGCTCGGCGAGGAGCTCCGCGCCGAGGACGTCGCCTAGGAGCGGAAAGCGGAGCGCGAGCGCGCCCTCGGAGGCGAGGGCGGCGCGCTCGACCTCGACGGTCGCGTCGAGAGCGGCACCGAGCGCGAGCGCGAGGAAGAGGTAAGGGTTGGCGTTGGCGTCGGCGCCGAGCACGCGGACCGCGGTGCCACCGTCGGCACTCGAGGCCGGCGCGACGGACATGGCGCCCGGCGTCTGACGACCATTGACGGTGGGCCGGGCGACGAGCTCGATGGCGCCGAGATCGCGTGCGAGGCGCGCCGCGAATGCGCGCTCATGGTCGGTTGGGAGGCGGCGTTCGACGTCGGTGCCGGCGGAGGCCGTCGTGTTGCCCTCGACAAGGGCGAGTGAGAGCGCCAGGGAGGCGCGCGCGGCGCCGGCCCATGGCCGCGCCATGAAGGTCGCGTACGCGTCGGCCGACGAGGCCGTGTCGCCGAGCACGCGGCGGAGCGACACGAGCGCGTCGGCGAGGGACAGGGGGTCGACGGTGCTGAGTTCGTAGGTCCAGAGGCCGGAGTCCGCATCGAGGCCAAAGCCCGCGACCCCGATGCCCAGGGATTCGGCGCGCAGCGCTGCGTCGCGGGCGAGCGTGCGGGCGCGGGAAGGGCTCAGCGACTGGTACGCCGATCCGGCGGCAGACGCCTCGACGAAGCGTGTGTCGAGCCCCGCGGACATGTACACGCTGTACCCGAGCGCCTTGGCGCGACCCAATTGTCGCTTCAGGATCGTCCGCGCGCAGCGGGCGACCGGAGCGCCGTCGGGCGTTTGGAGATCGCAGGCGAGGCGCGCGACGAGCGCGTCGTGCCCAATGCGCGGAAAGGTCGCAAACGTCAGGGGGTCGGCAACGAGCACCCAGGTCTCGTCCGGCACGGCGGCGATTCTGCGGCTCGCGATCGGCAGGCCGAGCTCGAGGACGGCCTCGAGCTCCTGACGCAAGACGGTCAGCACCTGCAGGCGCCCGCGCGTGTCGAGGGCCCACAACTCGATGAGCCCGATATGCCGCTCCTCGGCCTTCTGGACGACATAGGCAGCACCGCGTGACTCAGGCACTGGAACCTCCACTTGCCGCGAGCGCGCGGTCGAGATCGGAAGACCATCGATAGCCGACGTGGCGCACGGTCTCGAGACACGCCGAGAGCGGATGGCCGAGCTTGGCGCGCACCCGGCGCACGTGGATATCGACGGTGCGCGAGCCGCCGAAATAGTCCCAGCCCCAGACCCGCGCGAGGATCTGCTCGCGCGAGAAGGCGTGATCCGGATGGGATACGAGGAAGCGTAGGAGCTGGAACTCCTGGTAGGTGAGGTCGAGCGGCGTGCCGTCGAGGCTCGCCTGGAAGCGCTTGAGCTCGATGCGCAGCGGACCCGCGCGCAGCTCGTCGGTAGGGGTACCGATGTGCTGGCGGCGGAGGGCGCGCCGGAGCCGGGCCGCGAGCTCGTCGACGTGCGCCGTGCGCAGGACGAAGTCGGTGAGAAGGCGCAGCGCGGCGACCTCGCGCAGCTGGTCGTAGGAGATGATCGCGAAGAGCGGCGGGCTCTCCAGCCCGGGGGCGGCGCGCGCATTCTCGACGGCGGCGGCCAAATCCGCGCCGTGCGCGAGGTCGAGGATCACGACATCGGGAACGTGCGTGCCGATTTCGTCGAGAACTGTCGGCGGCACGACGCGCACGCGCCACCCGGCCGCGCGCAGGGAGACGACGAGCGGGCTGGCCACGGCAGCGACGACGACAATGGTGTCCAAGGGCCGAAATCCACGCGCGCGAGTACGTCTGTTGAAGAAGGCAAGGACTTCCGAGCCGGCTCGGCCTAGCGTGGGTGGCGCCGGGGGGTCAAGCCCGAAGGCGCGCAGGCGAGGACCTCAACGCCCTTTGCCGCTCAGCTTCTTCAGGTTGGCGCGGACGCGGTCGAGGTTCTGTTCGGCGCGCATGCGCGCGCTCCGCAGGCGCTCGTGCTCCTCGGGCTGCAGGGTCGCGTACCACTGGCCATCGTCGCCCTTGACGAACTGCAGCTCGTCCCCGCCGAAGGTGCGGATGATGGCGCGCCGGCCGTCCGCGGAGAGGTCCTCGGAGCGGACGCGCGCCCCGAGTTCTTGGAAGGTCCCGAGCCCCTCGGCGTTCGCGCGCACGATGAGCGCGAAGAGTCCCTTGGCATCCGAGATGTCCGCGCGCTTCCCACCGCCGAGCGCGGCGAGCGCAGCGTCCGCGTCCTGCCGCGGGTAGGCCGAACGAATATCGTGGATGGCGACCTTCTCGGCCGTGAGCCAGCGCTCGAGCTCCTGCTTCACGGCCGGGTCGAGCAGCGTCCACATGCCGTCGACGTCGCCCGCCTGCCGCACGGCGATCCATCGATAATGGACCTGCGCGGGCGCAGACTGGTCGCCGGCGGGCAGGGAACAAGCGAAGAATGTGAGCGACGCGACGGCCACGAGCAGGCGCACCATGGGCCGACCGTAGCCTGGCTTCGCCCGCACCACAAGGCGTCCCCGGACGGGTGGCCCGCGAAAGTGAAATTTCATTGGAAGGTCCTGGGGCCATCGCTATAGTCCCGCCTTCGCAGGGGTCCTCAGGCCGCCCGCGGGCTTGGGCCGCTGGGCAGCTGCGAGGTTGCGAAGCCGACGCCATCTCGGCCGTCGCCGGCTCGAGGCGCGAAGAATCGAAGGTAGGGGTGTGGGATGCGTGGTCACTGGGCGTTGTCGGGCGGGCTCGTTTTGCTGGCGGGATTGGCGGGGGGCGCATGCGGCTCGGAGGCGAGTGGCGGCGCGACGCCCTGCCAGTCGGACAGCCAGTGCGTGCGTGGCACGGTCTGCGATGAAGGGGCCTGCAAGGTAGTGCCGTGCGCGGGCAACGCCGACTGCCTGAACGGGAACGAGGCGTGTATCGAGGTCGCGGCGGCCGATGTCTGCTCGGCGGTCGAGTGTGGCTGCGCGAACTGCGACGCGTGCCCGGTCGGGCAGCAGTGCGACAACGGCGAATGCAAGAGCGGCACGCCCACCGGATGCGACGACACGCACCCTTGCACGGGCACGCAAGTGTGCGATGCCGGTGCCTGTCGCGCATGTCGGGGCGCCGAATGCACGGCGGTCGACTGCACGACGAGCGGGTGCGAGGCGAACGAGACCTGCAATCCGACGACGAAGGCCTGCGAGCCCGCGACCGCGACGGCGGACCCGTGCGACACGTGTGCGACGGCGGCGGACTGCGGCACGGGGTGGAAGTGTGTCCCGCTTCGGAGCGGGCTGGTGTGCCTCCCACCGTGCGGCTCGAGCGATGACTGCCAGACGGGTTGGTCGTGTGCCGCGGGCGTGTGTACGCCGGACGCGTATGCGTGCGAGGGCTGCGTGACGGCGGGGTGCGCGAACAATCAGGCGTGCAATCCCGACGCGACGCCGCCCGCATGTGAGGCTGCCGTGGCGGCCTGCGGCACCTGCGCGCACGACTGGGAGTGCGGGGACGGCTCGGCGTGTCTCGGCGGCAAGTGCCACACGCGCTGCGCGAACGACGCGTGCCCGGACGGCGGCGCGTGTGCGGCCAATTCCGGCGGGGTCCAGGTCTGCCAGGCGGGATGCGAGGAGCAATGCACGCCGGCCTGCAGCGGCGGGACGCCTATCTGTAGTGGTGGGCATTGTGTGCAGTGCGCGAACAACAGCCACTGCAGCGGCGGCCAGACCTGCAACCAGGCGAGCGGGCTCTGCGTGAACGAGACCTGCGCGCCGCCCAAGCCGTACAGCTTGGACGGGCAGTGTGTCGAGTGCACGAACACGACGCAGTGCAGCGGCAAATTCTGCAGCCCCGAGACGCATACGTGTGTCGACGACAAGTGCGCGTCGTGCGTGGATCCGTACCCCGCGTGCGTCGAGGTGGGCGGCGAGAAGTACTGCGTTCAGTGCGACGCGGACGAGGACTGCGGCCTCGGCGGGAAATGCAATCTGACGACGTATGCGTGCGAAGGCGGGACGGTGACGCCGACCGACGCCTGCACCAACAACGGTGATTGCGTCGGTGGCGGGACGTCGGGCTTCACGCTGACGTGCGAGCCGATCAGCGGGTATTGCTTCGACGCCTCGGGCATGTGCGACGATGTCACGGCCTACTGCCCGACGGTCACCGGTCAGGTCGAGCAGTGCGTGAGCATCCTCGAATTGTTTGGCGGCGGCTCGTTGCCGACGGGCGGATTGCCGGGGGGAACCGGGACCATCCCGGGGTTCTGCGGCTGCACGACGACCAGCCCGCTCGACCTCATCGGAAATTGCCGCAAGGGCATTTGCATGGATATGGCGGCCATTCTCGCGGCGCTCGGCGGCGGCACGCCGGTCCCAGGCGTGGGCGGCAAGTTCTGCATGGATTTGGGCGCGCTGCTCGGCGGGCCTTGATGCGCTGACGCCGAGCCGGCGGGAGCGCACGGGAAGCGGCCTTCGGGCCGCTTTTTTGTTGCCTGCGATTCGCCAGGCCAGGTGATGTTGTTCGCGCCGTGGACCGAGGGGCCGAGTGTGCCTGCATATCCGTTCAGCACTTCGGCGATGTGGCGATCTGGAGGGCCGCTCGCGCCTGAGATTCGATCCACTTCCTACCCCACAACATCTAGGGCGCCGAACGACTGATCCACCCAAGATGATGGGGTGCATGGATCCGGGTGAAGAACGCCTGAAGATGGCTCAGTACTTTATTTGACAAACCGTCTTGACGGTCTGAAACGAGCCCACTTATTGTCCCCGCAGTGGTAGAGAGTGGATCGCGACGAGGGGTTCGTCCCAGCCCCCGGGTGTTCCACGCAAAGCGGCCAAGGACGCGGCTCTCAGGGGTTTCCTGCGAGATGCGACCACCCGGGGAGGCAGAGCCAGGTGTTTGCGGGTCGGTACGATCACGCCCTCGACGAGAAAGGGCGCACGATGATGCCGAAGCGGTTTCGCGACCGCCTCGCACAGTCGCAGGATCGTACCGTCTGGGTCACGAACGCGCTCGGCGGCGGCGGGCACCTCGATGTGCGGCCGAACTCGTCGTTCCAGGCCTTCTTCGAGAAGGTCAGCAAGCTCACGCCGACCCAGCAGATCCTCGACTTCCGGCGCTACTACTTCGGCGCCGCGATGGAGATCGAGATCGACGGGGCCGGGCGGATTCTGGTGCCGGCCGGGCTGCGGTCGCGCATTGGGCTCACCGATAAGGTGAGCTTCGTCGGGACCCACGAGCAGTACTTCGAGCTCTGGCTGCCGGAGGCGCTCGACAAGCGCTTTGCCGAGGTGCACGAGCAGCCCGAGGCGTTCTCCGCGTTGCTCCCCGAGCTGGCCGGATGAGCGCCTACCACGTCCCGGTGCTGGTCGATGCCGTCGTCAGCTTGCTGACGCCGACGCCGCCCGGGGTGTGGGTGGACGGGACGATGGGGGGCGGCGGACACACGGCGGCGCTGGTCGAGGCGGCGCGCGGCGAGCGCGTCGTCGTAGGGATCGACCGGGATCGGGACGCGCTCGCGGCCGCCGAGGCGCGGCTCGGAAGCGATCCACTTCGATCCACGCCTGGCGGCGCTAACGTGCGCTTCGTGCACGGCGCCTTCTCGGAGCTGGGGGCGCACGTGGACCGAGCGATCGGGCCGGACGCGAAGGTGGCGGGGATCCTGCTGGACCTCGGGGTCTCGAGCCATCAGCTCGATGTGCCGGCGCGTGGGTTCGCGTGGCGACATGCGAGCGCGCCGCTCGACATGCGCATGGATGTCTCGTCGGGAAAGCCGACGGCACGCGAGTTGATCGCCACACTCGAGGTGCCGGAGCTCGCGCGGGTCTTGCGCGAGTTCGGTGAGGTGCGAGATGCCGGGCGGCTTGCGGATCGCATGAAGGCGGCCGAGGCGGCCGGCCAGCTTTCGACCGCGGGCGAGCTCGTGCGCGTCGTCGAGGGGGGCACGAATCCGGCGGCGCGGCGGCTCCATGTGCATCCGGCGACGTTGATCTTTCAGGCGCTGCGGATCGCGGTCAACGATGAGCTCGGCGAGCTCGAGCGCGCGATCGCGAGCGCGGCGACGCGGCTCGTTCCGGGCGGTCGGCTGGTCGTCATCAGCTATCACTCGCTCGAGGATCGGCGCGTCAAGCACGCGTTCGTCGAGGGCGAGCGGGGACCAGCGCGACCGGCGAAATTGCCACCGCCGAGTGACTGGCGCCCGAGCTGGGAGGTCGTCACGCGGCACGCGATCGTGCCGAGCGAGGCCGAGATCGCGGCGAATCCGAGGGCGCGCAGCGCCAAGCTCCGTGCGGCCGCCAGGGCTGGTGGCGTGCGAGGCGCGGCATGACGCGACGGCGGCGCATCGGACAGAGCTGGGGCCTTGGGCGGTTCTTCCTGCTCGTGGGGTTCACGGTCATCTTCACCGGTCTTGCCTTGTGGCAGGTGCGGCGCAAGTACGACGTCATCGCGACGGGCTACGCGATCGACCGGGACTTGTTCGAGTATCGGCGGTCGCTCGAGGTGCAGAAGCGGCTCGCGCTTCTGCTCGCGGCGTATAAAGATCCGACGTCGCTGAAGGTGTTTGCCGAGGAAGAGCTCGGGATGCAGACGCCCGGGCGCGCGCGCGAGCTGGTGGTGCCGACCGGGCCCGGGCCCGTTGGAATCGGCGGGCCGGTTGGACCAGGCGGTGCGCCGTGAACAACCGCAGCCGCGAGACGCACGAGCGCTCGACGATGCCGCCCATCGCGCGCGGCACGATTCGCTGGCGCATGATGTTCCTGGCGGTGTGTCTGGGGCTGGCGCTCTTGGTGGCGACGGCGCGCGCCGTGATGATGCAGACGGTCGAGGCGTCGCAGCTGCAGCACGAGGCCGCGAAGAACTACGTGCGGACCGAGACGCTCGACGACTGGCGGGGCGACATCCTGGATCGCAATGGCCGGCTCGTCGCGACGACGGTCCACCGCTGGGCGATCACGGCCGATCCGCAGGAGGTCGTCGATGCGGTGAAGACGGCCGAGGTGCTGGCGCCCGTCGTCGGGATGGCGGCGGTCGACGTTGCGCAGCGCCTCGATCCGAGCACGAGCCGCGGAATCGCGGCGACGACGGCGGCGGCGGACGACCCGGCGGTGAATCCGACGGCGTCGCTGGCGCGCGAGGTCTCGGATCAGATGGCCAAGACGATCGGGCGCCTCTGGGGGCACTCGGCGTCGTATTTCGATCGGCGCCTCGACATCATGGAGAAGTTCTTCCAGCTGGAGCAGCTGCAGAACCCGGCGGTCTTCGGCACGGTGGAGCTGCTGGCGAGCGCCGCCGAGCGCACGGCCGATGCGATCGCGGCGGACGTCGACAAGCTGCGCCTCTTCGCGATGCGGGGACGGCGGTTTACGTACATCGCGCGGGATCTGGACGACGAGGTCGTCCGGAAGCTCGCAGCAGCGCGCGACGCCGAGGACCTGCGCTGCAAAGAGGCACGCGAGGTCGGCGAGAAGTGCAAGAATCAGCTGGCGGCGGTGCTGGCGCGACCCGAGCCGCGGCGCTATTACCCGAAGCGTGAATTGGGCTCACAAATCGTCGGACTGGTCGGGCGCGACGAGAAGGGGCTGTCGGGGGTCGAGCGCGCGCTCGATGGATTCCTGTCGGGCGGGCTCGGGCGGGTCACGGTCATCAAGGACCAGCGGGGGCGCCGCATCTTCCTGAACGGACTGCCGGAGCACACGCCGCTGGTGGCGAGCTCGGTGGAATTGGCGCTGGACGAGCAGATTCAGGCGATCGCCGAGCGCGAGATCGGACGCGCGTGTCTCTCGTCGGGGGCGCGCGCGGGCTACGCGGTCGTCATGCGGCCCAAGACGGGCGAGCTCCTCGCGATCGCGAACTTCCCGACCTACAACCCGAACACATTTCAAGAGTGGTTCCGCGAGCAGCAGCCGCTGCGCGACGAGCGGCAGCAGCTGACTCAGCGCCGGAACGACCTGGCGTGGGCGGGCACGTGGCGGCTCAATGCACGGGCTTTCGGGGGCACCGAGCAGGTGGAGGCCGCGAAGCGCGAGCACATCGCGTCGCTCTCGCAGGAGATCGACGCCTACACCGAGTACCAGCATTCGTTCCCGAATGCGTCGCGCAGTGCGGCGCTGCTCGATGTGTACGAGCCGGGCTCGATCATGAAGGTGTTCACGGCGTCGGCGGCGCTCGAAGAGGGCGTCATCGATCTCGAGACGAACTTCGAGCTGGAGAATGGCGATTGGGAATTGCCGGACGGCGAGGGCAACACGATCCACGACATCACGGCGGTGAGCGAAGGGAACGTCGCGACGATCCTCAAGAAGTCGTCGAACATCGGGGCCTCGAAGATCGCCTTCTTGCTCGGGGCCTCGAAGCTCGAGAAATACCTGCGCGACTTCGGCTTCGGGGCGGCGACCAAGAGCGGTTTTCCGGGTGAGGCGCGTGGGCTCCTGCGGCCGGCCGACGAGTGGGCGCCAATCGAGCTCGCGAACGTCTCGTTCGGGCAGGGCATGGCGGTCACGGGGATCCAGCTGGCGATGGCGCTCGGCGCGATCGCGAACGAGGGCAAGCTGATGAAGCCGCTGCTCGTCAAGCGCGTGGTCGACGGCGAGGGGCGCGAGCTGGCGGCGTGGAAGCCCGAGGTGGTGCGGCAGGTCGTCTCGCCGAAGACGGCGCGGACGGTGCTCGATCTGATGCAGGGCGTGGTCGAGCCCGACGGCACCGGACGGCGCGCGTATCTGCCGGAATATCCGGTCGCCGGCAAGACGGGAACCGGGCAGAAGCCGCATCTCAGGAAGCGCGGGTACTCGGAAGAGATGTGGGTCAACACGTTCTTCGGGGTCGCGCCGGCGGATGATCCCGAGCTCGTCATCGCGATTCTGATCGACGAGCCCAAGAGCAAGCGACACGGCGGCGGGCTCATCGCGGCGCCGGCGTTCCGGCGCATCATGGAGCAGTCGCTGCACCTCTTGGGCGTGCCGTCGCCGTACGCGGCGGCCAAGCGCATGGCGTATCTGGACCCGGCGCTCCTAGCCGCGCGGCGCGCCAGCGAGGATAGCGATGCAGGCGCGAGCGAGCCGGTCGACGTGCTGGTCGACGACGGCACGGGCGAGATTGCCGTGCCGGATTTCCGGGGGCTGACGATGCGGGCGGCGCGACGTGTCGGCGCGGCGCGCGGGCTGGCGCTGCGCTTCGAGGGGACCGGACTCGCGGTCGATCAGAATGTGGCGCCCGATACGCGCGTGCTTCCGGGCGACGTCGTGACGGTCACGTTCGCGTCGCGGCTGCCGGACGGCAAACCGGACGCGGCCGGAGCGACGCCGCGCAGTCCGGGGGCGATCGGCGACGGGACACCCGAGGGTAGGCTCGCGCGCGAGCCGGGGCAAGATGCCGGGGGTCCGCCATGAGCGGGCTCGTGATGCGACCCCGGAGACTCCGGGAACTGCTAGCGGGCGTGGTGCTCGTCGACGCGCACGGGGACCTCGACGTGGTCGTGAACGACGTGACGGCCGACTCGCGCGCCGTGCTCGGCGGGGCGCTGTTCGTGGCGACGCGCGGTACGAGCTGGGATGGACATGCGTTCATCGCGGGCGCGATCGCGGCGGGCGCGCGGGCGATCGTCGCGTGCGAGCCGCCGGCCGCGGGCAGGGACGTGGCAGGAGTCACATGGGTGCACGTGGCCGATGGCTGGGCCGCGCTCGCGTCGGTCGCGGCCGCTTGGTACGGCCACGCGGGCCGCGACGTCTGCGTGCTGGCGACGACCGGGACCAACGGCAAGACCACGACCACGTTCCTCTTGAAGGACATTCTCGAGCATGCGCGCGCGAAGGTCTCGCGCGGTGAGGGCCCAAGCGAGCGTGGGGCGGGCGTCCGCGGCGGTGTCGGTCTGATCTCGACCGTCGAGGTCCGCATCGGCGCGACGCGGTTGCCGACGATCTTCACCACCCCACCCGCCCTCGACTTCCAGCGGATGCTGGCCGAGATGCGCGACGCCGGGTGCTCGCACGCGGTGGTCGAGGCGTCGTCGCATGGGCTCCACCAGCGGCGGATCGCCGCGTTCCGGGTTGCAGTCGCGGGCTTTTCGAATCTGACGCGCGACCACCTCGATTACCACGGGACGATGGACGCCTACGCCGAGGCGAAGGCGATGCTCTTCCGGGAGCTCGCCGAGCGGGCGGCTTTCAATGTGGACGACGCGGCCGGGGCGCGGTTGGCAGCCGAATTCGCCGGGCCCAAGTGGACCGTGTCGACCGCGGGGCGCCGGGCGGATGTGCGGGTGCGGACGGCCGAGTACCGACTGGAAGGGACGACGGCGGCCATCGAAATTTCCGATGGCACGCACATCACGCTATCGACGGGGCTTATCGGGCCGCACAACCTGCAGAACGCGGTGTTGGCGATGGCGATGGCCAATCTATCCGGTGTGAGCTGGGCGGACGCGGCGGCGGGGTTGGCGGGATCGCAGGGCGCGCCGGGGCGTTTGCAGCGGGTCGGGGTGCGGACGGATCGCGCGAGCGTGTTCGTCGACTACGCGCATACGCCGGATGCGCTCGAGAATGTGCTCGGGGCGCTGCGGCCGCTGGTGCCGGGGCGGCTCGTGTGCGTATTCGGGGCGGGCGGGGACCGCGATAAAGGCAAGCGCCCGCAGATGGCCGCGGTCGCGGCGCGCCTGGCCGATCGCGTGGTCGTCACGAGCGACAATCCGCGCACCGAGGATGCCGAGCAGATCCTGGACGACATCGTCGCGGGGTTCCCGGCGGGGTTTGCGTTCGCGCGGATGGCGGAGCGACGCGCGGCGATTCACGAGGCGATCGCGGGTGCGGGCGTGGGCGATGCGGTGCTCATCGCGGGCAAGGGGCACGAGGACTACCAGGTCATC
>SXGT01649490.1_pt1 | contig 40139 bp, 39 predicted proteins | sample 3176221 | NCBI WGS metagenome assembly SXGT01 (sample SAMN11356862, study PRJNA531348) | freshwater metagenome | isolation source: freshwater sample F1-120 | place: China: Fuxian Lake, Yuxi | collected 2017-12-25
AAGCCGTCGCTTTTAAAGAAGCGATGGAGCCGGAATTTAAAATCTATCAACAACAGGTCATCAAAAACGCCCGGGCAATGGCCAAGGTATTCATGGCGCGCGGCTTTGACGTTGTATCAGGCGGCACCGACAATCACCTGATGCTGGTGTCCCTGGTCGCCAAAGGCATTACCGGCAAAGCCGCCGATGCCGCATTAAACAAGGCGCACATCACCGTCAATAAAAACGCCGTCCCTAACGACCCGCAATCCCCGTTCATCACCAGCGGCATTCGCGTCGGAACACCGGCGCCCACCACTCGCGGCTTTAAAGAAGCAGAAGTAACCGAAATTGCACAGATGATGTGCGATGTCATGGACAATATGGACGATGAAAGCGTATTGGCGGCGGTGCGGGAGAAAGTCGGCAATCTGTGTGCGAGGTTTCCGGTTTATAGTTGATTGCCTTATACTTCCGATATTACGGATTAAATTTAATAATCAATACGTTACAGAACAAAAACTAGCGTAAAATATTCGCATTTGTTAGTCTGTCCGTAATATCAATTAAACCATACGGAAACGGCTTCTAGACGTCATTTTAATCTTATGTATTGATGACGGCTAGCGCCACACTATGCATGTCTTTATCAGTAGCTTCCTGCTTTATAGAAACCTCATGATTAATGATTCAACAAACTATGAACAGCTTCTTCAAGTATCGGAGTACTCCAGCTCAATACATATTCATTTCGCGAAAAATCACCACAGCGATAAAGTCGCAGCAGAGCGCTTGGCAAATTTAAAAAATGTCAATTTATATCCATGGGAAACCGATACACATAACATTGCCGGATGGTTAAAATCACAACAGAAACTAGATTCGGTTTTGGACGTGTTTTGACGAGCGTTAATCGTTCACTGATAGCTAACTCTTGCTGGTTAAAATCCTTTTACCGGTCATATACTTGACTGAATACGTTATATATCCTCTATACCATAGATCAATCATCCACCAATAAAGGGATTGTATATATCAATCCCGCCCACATTTTTACCGCGCTACCCCGCAAAAAAAATTAACCCGATAATGAAAAAACAAACAATTGAAAGCCTGCTGAAAAGCGCCTTGATTAATAACGGCAGGATGGAATATGCGTTGTACGAGTATGAGCTGGAAGAAATGATAGTGGATATGAAAATATCGATGTCTGACGACAATGATGATTTTATCTTTGCAGTCACCGAATACAATCACGATGTCGCAATGGTGCTGATTGAAAAGCGGGGAACCGTTTATATTAACGAGTTGGCCAGGGACAGGTTAAGAAGCCTATGGAAGGGAGCCTATATTAAAAATATGCAGAAATTGATACCGTTTTTTGCACAACAACTGAATGACGGCGAAATACCCATCAACGGCGTAAAAATTGCCCGTCAATTTAATGCTTAAATAGATACATGCCAAACGCATCCACACCACTTCAAATACACTAAGGCATTCGCTATTTGTCCGGAAATGAGGGCAACACGTCATTGCATGGAATTCTCAATCCGACACCATAGTCTTTGTACGGTTATTATTGCGGAAAAACTATTTTTGATTATTCTACGCGTCTGCGTGTAATGAATTCAGCCGGTAAATCCAGTTATACAACAACCCCGATTTACCCAGGCAAATGACTGAACCGATTCCAAAACAACCATCCATCAACTCAGGAAAAATGATGTCTGATATAGAAATCGCCCAACAAGCCAATATGAAGCCGATCATCGGCCTGGTTAAAGAACACTATGGCATAGAGGCCGAACACCTGGACCCCTTCGGTCATTACAAAGCCAAAATATCGCTGGAATATATCAACAGCCTGACCGACAAAGAAGACGGCAAGCTGATTCTGGTGACCGCCATCAGCCCGACACCGGCAGGTGAAGGCAAAACCACCACGACCGTAGGTCTCGGCGATGCGATGAACCGCCTGGGTAAAAAAACCATCATGTGCCTGCGCGAGCCGTCCTTAGGCCCCTGCTTCGGCGTCAAGGGCGGCGCGGCGGGCGGCGGTTACGCGCAAGTCGTACCGATGGAAGATATTAACTTGCATTTCACCGGCGATTTTCACGCCATCGGCGTCGCGCACAACCTGCTATCGGCGCTGATCGACAACCATATCCATCACGGCAATGAGCTGGACATAGACCCACGGCGCATCCAGTGGAAACGCGTGGTCGATATGAACGACCGCGCCTTGCGCAACATCATTGTCGGCATGGGCGGCGTTGCCAACGGCTATTTGCGCGAAGACGGCTATGACATCGTCGTTGCTTCCGAAGTCATGGCTATTTTATGCCTGTCCACCAGTCGCACCGATCTTAAAGAGCGCCTGGGACGTATCGTTATCGGTTATAAATCCGACAAGATGACGCCCGTTTATGCGCGCGACCTGAATGCACACGGCTCCATGGCAGCCTTGTTAAAAGACGCCATCAAACCGAACCTGGTGCAAACGCTGGAAAATAATATAGCAATTATTCATGGCGGCCCTTTTGCCAATATTGCGCACGGTTGCAACACGGTAACCGCGACTAAAACTGCATTAAAGCTGGCCGATTATGTCGTCACGGAAGCAGGTTTCGGTGCCGATCTCGGTGCAGAAAAATTCGTTGATATTAAATGTCGCATGTCCGGCTTAAAGCCTTCGGCCGTCGTGTTGGTCGCCACCATCAGGGCGCTTAAATTCCACGGTGGCATCAATAAAGAAGATTTAAACCGGGAAAACCTGGCCGCCGTGGAAAAAGGCTTTGCCAATCTTGAACGTCATTACCGCAACATTACCGAGCATTACGGTTTGCCTTGCGTGGTATGTATCAACCACTTCACCTTTGATACCGATGCGGAAATTGCCTTGCTGCAACAAAAATGCGCGGCATTAGGCGCAAATTGCATCGTTTCCAGACATTGGGCGGAAGGCGGCCAAGGCGCTGTTGACCTCGCCAATGCCGTCGTTAATATCGTTGATAACCGTGAACCCGGCTGCAGTTATGTTTACGATGAAAACTTAAGCTTGTGGGACAAGATCGAAACCATCGCCACCAAGTTATACGGTGCGGCAGGCGTTACGGCAAGCGCCAAAGTAAAAGCCCAACTGGCGGTATGGGATGCCGATTACGGCACATTCCCGATTTGTATGGCGAAAACCCAAATGTCGTTTTCAACCAATCCCACCGTTAAAGGCGCGCCATCTGGCCATACGGTAGAAATCCGGGATGTCAGGCTGGCAAACGGAGCCGGTTTTATCGTCGCCATCGCCGGCGATATGATGACCATGCCGGGTTTACCGAAAATCCCGGCGGCGGAACGGATTGATATCGATGATGACGGACGGATTAGCGGATTGTTTTAACACCGGAGATTAACCGGCGAAACATCAGTAACAACGACAGCTGTATTGTTCCCCCTCTCCCTTAAAGAGAGGGAGCCGAATGTCGTTTTATCAATTCAGCTTTCTATATTGACAAAAAGCTTGTAAAACTAAATGGTTTTTTGTGTTAAAGAGATTACACTTTAAACTGAAAGTCATTTTTTTCCTGGTCACCAGGAATTTTTAACCATACCGTTGTGAGGTGAATCATGTCAGTACAAGAAGATTTCGGCAGTTTATTGGATAAGCTGAAAGCAGAACGCGATGAAATCAATTTAAAATTGCACCTGGCTTCCATGGAAGCCAAACAAGAGTTCGAAGAAGCTGAAAAACAATGGGGTCAAATAAAAACCAAAGCGGCTGAAATTGCCGATGATTCAGTGGAAACCTCCGAAGAGTTTATCGCCAAGGCCAAAGTCATCGGCGAAGAGCTTAAAGAAACTTACTACCGAATCAGCAAACGCCTTTCCGAATAAGATTTTCCGCCATATCTGATCTACCAGGTTTACGGATCTGGTAGATTCTTTCTCTCAATCGCACAACCCGGCTGCCTTAATCCGGCTTATCACATTTCACCACGCTAACCCGGCTTGTAAATACATCCCAAATACCCCGCCCTGTTTCGCTAAAAATATCTTAAATTGTAACCACTCAGCCCCTTAACGCTCGTTCCCAAGCTCTGGCTCTCATCTTTATACACAAGTCTGTTCAAGACTTGAATGTAGGCCGGAATAAGCACGCCCGGCGTCAGCAAGGGCGTGTGTTTCCGGCATCACGCGGCTTCGAAGTGCCGGAAACGCCTGTCCTGCGCTACTGCGCGGACAGCCTTATTCCGGCCTACGTGAAGTTATGTATAACGATGAGCCAGAGCTTGGGGAACGAGTAGTTACAATTTAACGGCCTTAACGTAGTGTGAGTATCGTCCAGACTTGTTAAACTTATATTCAGGTACGCCATAAAGCAGCAAATGCTTTATCATTAGCGCATTAAAAACAACAAGTCTAAAGGGCTAAGAAAGACAATGAGCCAGCACTCTGAAGTTACAACCGACCGCAGTATTTCCCTGATCGTATTATTTGCCGGGACATTATTTACCAGCGCGTCGCTGATGTTTGTTTTACAACCTCTGTTCGGAAAGATTTTATTGCCGTTACTGGGCGGATCGCCCGCAGTATGGAACACCTGTATGGTGTTTTATCAAAGTATCTTGTTTCTCGGTTATCTTTATGCGCATGCGATTTCCACTCGCCTCAGCCAACATCGCCAGATTCAGGTACATACCCTTATCATATTGATCAGCTTTCTGGCGCTGCCTTTAGCCTTGCCCGATAACACCGCGCCACCGACTGAAAGCAATCCGACACTGTGGTTGCTGGGAGTCCTGGGAGTCTCGATCGGACTGCCCTTTTTCGTCGTATCAACCACCGCACCGCTGATTCAAAAGTGGTTCGCCCATGTCGGCCATCACACCAGCCACGACCCTTATTATCTCTATGCCGCCAGTAACACCGGCAGTCTGATCGCGTTACTGAGCTATCCCTTCGTAATCGAACCGGCTATCGGACTTAATGACCAGAAAACCTATTGGGGCTTCGGCTATTTTTTTCTGTGTTTGGTTATCGCCGGTTGCGCTTTCATGCTTTGGAAATCCAACCGACAATCAGACCTTGCTGAAGAAATCGTTTTTGCCGACGACTGGATGGACGCCGACGATAAATCAACACTTGCCGATGACAAAGATCCCGATTTTTACACAAAACTGCACTGGTTCGCCCTAGCCTTCGTGCCGTCAAGCTTACTGTTGGGACTGACCAATTTCATCAGTACCGATATTGCTTCGGTGCCCCTGCTGTGGATTATCCCTTTAACGCTGTATTTATTGTCTTTCGTAATCGTTTTCTCAAAATGGGAAGATGTCTCCTATCGCTTGATGGTCAAGCTGCAACCGGTGTTTTTGCTGCCCTTTATCGCTTATGCCTTTATCAACCCGGCGGATTTGCCTTATTGGGGTTATCTGGTCTTGCACCTGATCTCTTTTTTCTTTGCGGTCATGGTCTGCCACGGCGGACTGGCGAAAATGCGCCCGCATACCAAGCATTTAACCGGTTTTTACCTGATTATGTCTTTTGCGGGGATGTTGGGCGGCATGTTTAACACCTTCGTGGCGCCGTTTATCTTCAACGGTATTTATGAATACCCGATCATGATTGTTGCGGCCTTACTGCTGCGTCCTGGGCTGAAACCGGCAATCGATAAAGGTTTGTTGCTATCGCTGATACCCCCTGTCCTGGTGCTCATTGCCGGATTTGTCCTGTATGCGAGCATCAACGACCTGCTCCAGTATTTCGATGTGATCGTCGTTACCTTAATTATCCTGACCTGTTTAATTTACCTGTTCAGGGACAAACCCGCGCCGCTGGCAATGTCTGCCGGCGTTATCATTTTTCTTGCAGTGAGCCTGCACAGCCTGTCGTCGCATACGCTTTACCAGGAACGCACCTTTTTCGGCGTACTGGGCGTGCGTGAGAGTGTGTTAACCAACGAACAAGGTCAACCTGAAATTTATCACGAGCTTTTTCACGGCACCACGAAACACGGCGCACAGCGTTTAGCGGCCAACCTGGCGAAAACACCTTTAACGTACTTCAGCCATCAGGGACCTATCGGACAATTGTTTAAGGAATTTGATGACGTCAATCAAAAATGGACCATCGGAATCGTTGGATTAGGCGCAGGTACGCTGGCTTGTTACGCCAAGCCCGAACAGAACTGGACCTTTTATGAAATTGACCCGTTGGTCGTGGAAGTTGCCAGTAACCCGGCTTATTTTACCTACCTTAGCCGCTGCAGCTTTAACACAACGATGAGCATAGGCGATGCCCGGCTTTCCATAGAAAAGGAACCGGATCAAAAGTATGATTTACTGGTGATAGACGCCTTCAGTTCCGATGCCATTCCAACGCATCTTTTGACTCGGGAAGTTATCCAGCTGTATTTCAAGAAAATCAAGCCCAACGGCATACTGGCGTTTCACATGACCAACCGGCATTTATTGCTGAAAAAAGTCCTGTCCATCCATGCAGAAAACCTGCATCTGGCTTCGCTGATACAGGAATTCAAGCCACTAACGGAAATCCCGCTGGTCGTTGCCACAGACTGGGTGGTCATGTCCCAAAAAACCGAAACGCTGGATCGACTCAGCACCAGCGAGCTCGGCAACTGGGTGAAAATGCCCTTGTACTTCGACATGAAACCGTGGACGGATGACTTCACCAATATTGTCAGTATCTGGAAGTAGCGGGAGTAGCGGGAGTAGCGGGAGTACCGGATATTGAAATCCTGCCCTCGGTCATGAAGCAGGTGCTGGAAACATTCAAATTTAGATTTATCAATCTTCCAACTTCCAGCGCATAAATAATGCCAATTTGTAGGGCGAAGTGATTATTTCTAAGCTTCCGTTTGATTAGAGTGAACTGCTTGTGCCGAGGGCTTTTTTACGTTATGTACAGAATTTTTCTGATAGTCTGTTGGTTTTTGTTTTCAAGCATCGCGTTGGCTGAAAAATCAAGTTCGACTGATAGTCTTTCTAAAGGTCAGGATTTCTTAAATCAAGGTCGCTATTCTCAAGCGATAAAAGTGCTGGAACTAGCCATTCAAGAGTCGACGACTTCTGAGCAGAAAGCTCTTTCAAACGGCACATTGGGACTAACCCATTACCAATTACATCATGATTCGGAAGCAGAAGACTTGCTCCGCCAAGCGTTGGCGCTAGGGAAAGGCGACCGCCATGAGCAAGCCCGATGGAACACAATACTGGGTTCGTTAATGATAGAGCAACGAAAGCCAGAGGAAGCCCAGCTCTATTTCACCAAGGCATTAAAGCTAGCCGATAACGATCAGGAGTTAAGGGCTGGGATTGATCTGCAACAAGTTGAAATGCTGCCGCGGCTTAACCGCTTGCCGAAATTGAATGAAATCCAAAAGCGCTTATGGCTTCTCAAATCCAGCGCAGTGCGTTCCACCTATCTTGTCCGCCTCGCCACACTAGCCCATCAACTCGGGACAGAAGGGCGAACACTTGCTTACAAATCCCTCGTTGAAGCCAAATCCGTTGCATCGCCCCGGCTACTTGCCGAAATACTGGGGGAAATGGCGCAACTGTACGAAGAAGACCAGCGCTACGATGAAGCCTTTCAGTTAAATCAAGATGGCTTTGAAGCCATAAAAGCGGTTGATGCACCCGACCTGCTATTGGAATTGGAGTGGCGGCATGGCCGCTTATATCGGCTTCGCCACCAAATTCCCTATGCACTTGCGGCCTATCAGCGGGCGATTAATCATATTGAAAGCATTCGCCATGATATTCCTTTGACATACCGCAATGGGCAATCTTCGTTTAGGGCAACGCTTGAGCCACTTTACCAACAAATGGCCGACTTGCTCCTGGAGCAAGCAAACTCTCAACAGCAAGCTGACAAGATGGCCTTGTTACGCCGCGCCAGGAACGTCATCGAACTTGTCAAGCAAGCGGAACTGGAAGATTTTTTGGGTGGCCGCTGCGCCATCCAACCCACCCGTAGCGCTTTGTTGGAAGCTATCGAACCCAACACGGCAATCCTTTATCCCATCATATTGCCTGATCGTTTGGAAATATTGGTCAGCACGGACAATGAAATCCAGCAATTTACTGGTAAAGTCAGCGCGAAAACCTTGCAAACGGCCGTCCACAAGCTCGTTGGTGCCCTTCGTGGCGGCCAGCCTAATGTGAATGAATATTCCTTGCCTTTATACCGATGGCTGATTGCCCCTTTAGAAGATTATTTGCAGAAGCATCACGTACAAACGTTGGTCATAGTCCCTGATAGCGTGTTGAGGCTGGTCCCCTTCGCCGCCCTTCATGATGGGAAAAATTACCTGATAGAGCGTTATGCCTTAAGCATTTCCCCTGGGCTGTCTATTATTGAGCCTTCGCCCTTGCATCGGCATCAGGCCAAATCCCTGATCGTGGGCCTCAGCGAACCGGGAAACGTCATCGACCATCTACCCGAAGCCGTCATCAACGAACTTGGCTTTTCTGATATTCGCGGCCTGTCGGCACCCAATCATAACCGCAGCCGAGCCTTGTCTCTACCCGATACGGCCGATACGACAAGATCGACACTAAAATCCCCATCCCAACAACACCCAAATCTTCGAGACAAACAATTTCGGCAGAAAATCATGGAAGCATTGAGCCTCCCCGGTGTATTGACGGAAATTAACAACCTGCGACCGACGATTCCGGCAACGGTATTGTTGAACGAAGGTTTTAAAGTCGAAAACTTCCGGCAAGAATTGTTAGGCGAGCCCTATTCGATCGTACATATCGCCTCGCATTTGATAACTGGCCCGAATGCTGCGTCGAGCTTCATCTTGGCTTATGATGATGTCATTAATTTCAATCAATTGGACACCTTGCTTCGCTCCGGCAAGTTCGCCAACCAACCGCTAGAGATGCTCACACTCAGTGCCTGCCAAACTGCCGAAGGTGATGACCGTGCGCCATTGGGTCTGAGTGGCTTGGCGATCAAAGCGAAAGTCAGGAGTGCGCTGGGCACGCTTTGGCCCGCCAATGATGAAGCGGCACCGCTGCTGATGGTCGAATTTTATAGGGCACTCAACCAGCCAGGCCTGAACAAAGCGCAAGCGTTACAGAAGGCTCAACGGGGTTTGATCGCCAACAAGAAGCTGGAGCACCCGTTTTTTTGGGCACCTTATGTTTTAGTGGGCAATTGGTTATGAAACCAGGGCACATCGACGCACTGTTAAAAAATTGAACAGTTTTTGAGATTGTACCGACTGAACATTAATGCAAGCCAATATTAAAATAGTTGGAAAAAATCTTTATCCTAAAAACTCCTTTTATCAGGAAATTATGGGGCTATGGTTAGAACAATAACAATCCTCGTCTATCTTGTTGCTTTTTTTGCAGCGAAAAGCTGGGCAGTTGGTGGCGCAGAATCCATGGATCGGCCCAGCGCGCGGCCTTTACCGACCATTCCAAAAAAACCTGATAACAAGGACAACGTACTATCCTTGCCGCCTGTCCCACTCAGCCCCAATTTCCGCAATAGCGGCGAAAAAATCTACCTCCGGCACATCACCCTGGAAGGCAATACCGTATTCCCCGAGCAGGAATTGCGCGATGTACTCAAAAACTACGAGCAGCGAGATGTCTCCATCGCTGACATCGAAGAGCTGCGGCAAAAACTCACCCAATTTTACATCGACCACGGTTACATCAACTCCGGAGCGATGATTGCCGAAGATGCCATCAACAATGGCGAATTGCATATCCTTATCATAGAAGGCCGATTAAATGGAATCATAATCAGCGGACAAGAAAGGCTGCGGGAAGGCTACATCAGTAACCGACTGCAAGGCGACCAGGGAGAACCCTTCAACCTGAACGCACTGCAAGACCGTTTCCAAAATCTGCTGTCCGACCCGTTGATCAGCCGGATGAATGGGAAAATATTGCCGGGCAAATCCTCCGGCGAAAGCGTCCTGGATGTGGAAGTCACCCGCGCCAAGCCTTACCATTTGACCTTGTTTGGCGACAATTACCGTCCGCCCTCCATCGGGGGCGAAGCCTTCGGCTTGGAAGGCTGGGTGCGTAACCTAACCAGCCTGGGCGATGCGTTGGATTTCACTTTCATCAATAGCGAAGGTTCCAATCGTTATTCCGGCGGTTTTAGCCTGCCCTTGTCGGATCAAGGCACGTTAGGGTATTTCCATTTCGATGAGGGCGATTCCACCGTCATTGAAGGTTCGATCAAAAACTTGGACATACAAAGCCAAGTGCATAATTTGGAAGGTGGAATCAGCCATCCCTTTATCAACAAACTCAATCAACGGCTGACCTTAGGTTTCATTTTTGCGGTACGGGAAAACGAATCCAGCCTGCTCGGGCTACCATTTTCGTTCGTGCCAGGCGAACCAACAGGACGAAACCAAGCTACCGTGTTGCGCCTGTTCCAAGAAGGCTTGTGGCGGGGCGACAACCAAGCCGTGGTGCTGTGTTCAACTTTCAATGTCGGCTTGGATGCCTTGGGTGCAACGTCTCTTACCTCCAAGAAGTTTCCGTCCAGCGAATTCTTTTCCTGGTTGGGCCAAGGCCAGTACGCCTATCGTGTGATGGACAACGGCACTCAAGTTGTCTTGCGCGGCAACGCCCAATTCAGCGACGCGCCCCTGTTGCCTCTCGAACAAATCGCCATCGGCGGTGTTTCCACAGTACGCGGCTACCGGGAAAACCATCTGGTGCGGGACAACGGCTACAGCCTCAGCCTGGAATTCCATTATTCTCTGCTTGCCGACAGTGATCCCGATTACGGGCATCAGTTGACGCTGATCCCTTTCTTCGATTACGGCGAAGCTTGGAATGTTGTCGGCAATGATGACGACCAGCCGCGAGTGCTTTATTCCGTCGGGCTGGGCTTCAATTGGAAGTTCAACATCCTGTCTACAGACTTTTTTTACGGCTATGCGCTCAACACACCTTCGCCCAAAACGAACAACGACATCCAAGACAGCGGCATACATTTTCAGGTTCGGTTGAATGCGTTTTAGGTTTTCTTGAACAAAACTAAATTAAGTCATAAGTTAGGCTTTCGCTGAAGAGAGGAAAATCAAATGCAACATAAAAAATTTTACGGATTAACTATAAGTTTGTTCCTATTGGGAAATTTATCCTTTATAAGCAACGCATTTTCGGCAGGCGGAATTGCCACAGATGGTACATTAGGATTGCCCGCCAGCGTTATTAGCGCACCCAATTCCAAAACAGACGTAACCATTAAACAAAACGATGGCAAAACCGTCGGTAATAACTTATTTCATAGCTTTTCCAAATTCAATATTGAATCAGGCCAAACTGTCACGTTTACAGAGAATAAAGTCAATTCGCTCGATAATGTGATCTCCCGCGTGACCGGCGGATCGCGTTCCGACATTAACGGCATCTTAAAATCAACCCCCGGCGGCCATGCTGATTTTTATTTGATCAATCCGTCCGGCGTGGTCTTCGGAAAAGAAGCTAGCGTAAATGTGCCAGCCGCTTTTCATATCAGTACGGCGGATGAAATAACCTTTAGAGGTGGCGGCAAATTCAGCGCAAGTCAGCCAGCGTCGAGCCAACTGAGCGCGGCAGCTCCGTCCGCCTTCGGTTTTCTGGCTACTTCAATCGCAAATAATGGTCTTATCAAATTAGAAGGCGCAAGCTTATCGGTTAAGCCAGGTCAAGATATGGATTTTACGGCGGAGCAAATTCGGCTGGATGGCGCAGACATTTCAACCACAGGGGGTCATATTCGGATGGCGGCGGTTAAAAGCGGTACAAACTTGAACATCAATACCGACTTACTTATGCCAGACAGTAAGCCATCAGAAGCCAACTCAGGAAACCTTGCTATCAGCAATTCTTCTATAAGCAGTTCCGGCAATGGCGGAGGCGGCATCACTTTTTGGGGCAACAAAATTTCCATCAAAGAAAGCTTTATCTCGGCTGATAACCTCGGTGCTTTGCATGCCACAGCGGAAGAAGGAATTGCCATACAAGCGAACCACTTAAAGTTGGATACGAGCTTGGTTTCAGCTTTTGTAGGCGGCGGCGGAGATGGCGGCAGTGTCCGTGTGACGGCTGACGATATGAGTATTAATGGTGGCGGCAATTTTCTGGGAGGTTTCACCACCGATACAGGGGGTTCAGGACGCTCAGGGAATATTGTTCTTGAAGTCCGCGACAGGCTATCTTTTACTAACGGAGCCGCAATTACGGCCAGCACGCTTGATGAAGGACACGGCGGAGACATTCATCTTACCGCCGGAAATATTGATATTGATGCAGGTGGCATAAGTTCAGGAATAGGGTCTGGAACACTCGGTTCGGGTGAAGCGGGTAAAATTGTTATCGAAGCTGAAAAAAATCTAAATCTAAAAAACGGTGCGTTGATAGGCACACCTTCATTTTTAGGCGTTGGCGGTGCAGGCGATATTCAAATGTCGGCGAACAACATAACCATTGATGGAGGAAGAGAGAATGTTCCGACCGGCATTGAGTCGCTCACCCTGAACGCCAAAAATGCGGGCAATATCACTATTAAGGCAATCGGCAATCTAAATATTAAAAATAATGGCTCAATTGAAGCCTTGACTTTAGCAAGCGGTCAAGCGGGGAATATTGAAATTTCATCCAAAAATATTGTTATTGAAGGCGAAGACTCGGATATAGCGGCAAGCAGCTTTCGTTTCTTTCCTGATTCGACCAAATTAGGCAAAGCGGGCAACATTACAATCTATGCTAGCGATAATATAACGATTAAGGACGGTGGACGAATCGAGGCATTTACTCAAGGCAATGAGCAGGGTGGCCAGATTCAGCTAACGGCAAACAACCTGAATATCGACGGTGGAATCAGCAGAAAAGCCTCCAGAATTACCGCCTTAACAACATCTTCCGGTAGCGCAGGTACTGTAGCAATAAAAACAAATAACCACCTAAATGTAACGAATGGCGGCTTAATTACCACCTCAACAGCATCCGACGGCAGTGCAGGCAGTGTTATCATCAATGCTGGCAACATGTCGATCAGTGATGACGGATTAGTTTCATCAGATTCTAAAGGCAGTTTTTCAAGCGGAAAAACGGGAAAAATTGATATTACCGTCACAGATCGATTAGAACTTTCATCCGGTTCGATACGAATTAAAAATCAAGCGGATCAATTGGATACAAAAACCGCTGCTCAAATAAAGCCGGGCAGAATCAACATACGCGCCCACGACATTGTGCTAACGGACAGCCACATAACCTCCGAATCCTTGGGCAAGGTTAAGGCGGGGGACATCAATCTCAAATTTACAGGGTCGCTTTCGATGGCCCCTTCATTTATTACCACAAATGCAAATGAAGGCAATGGCGGGGCGATATCGATTACCGGCGGCGAGTTGATACGCTTGCAAGATTCAGAAATCACCACGAGCGTTCGAGGAGTAACGGGTAATGGCGGTAATATCACGATTGGCGCAAATGCATTAGTAATGGAAACCACCTTGATACAGGCCAATACGGCCGCTCTGGGAGGTTCGGGTGGCGACATTAACCTGAACTTAAAGGCATTGTTACCGAGCGGCAACATGCTCATTCTTGGCGGTTCGCAGCCCATCGTTTGGCAACCCGGCACTTTTGGCCTCAACGTCATCCAAGCCGCCGCCCCCAGCGGTTTGAGCGGTCAAATCCAATCGACCGCGCCGCAACTCAATTTGAGCGGCGTACTTGCCAACTTAGGTTCACCCCAGTTCGATAGCGGTTTCCTTAACCAGGCCTATTGTTCCTTGGGGGCGGGTAGTTCCTTAGTCCGAGTGGGCAAAGGCGGACTTCCACCTAAAGGCCGGGATGCTTGGGTGTATTGAGATTACTCGGTTGTGGGGCATTGCCCCAACGGCCCGGTCTTAAAGCAAATCTCAGCCCCCATCAAACCATCGACAAATTCCGGTTTTTGCAAGCCGCCGCTACGGTGGAACACTTCCTCGGTCAGTTTTCGGAACAATTTTTCCACCGGAAGTCCGGGTATCGGCATAAGCTCGATTAGCATCTGGGTATAGAGACTATGCTCGGATTCTTTGCCGTCGCTGGCCGGACGGCCTGGGCCGGTGGCATAGGCGATCAAGGTGCCGCTTGATTTACGTTCTTCGGTGAGCCCTAAACTGCTCATGACACCTCGGCATTTTCCGACCGGACATAAGGTAACCCGACAGGTATCGAGGATGATAATGCTCGCGCCTTGCGGTAAGCCATCAAGGCTGCGGCGCAACTCGTCCAATAAAAAGCTGGTTTGCGGGATTTCGGAAGTGACTGCCAAGTTCGCATCGACTGGAATGAGGTAGTTGCTGCCTTCAAATTGAAGGCCATGCCCAGCGTAATAGACTAGGCGTAGCGCACTTTTTGCCGCCTTATGATGATAAAAGTTAAAAATATGCTCCACCATCCCTTGCTGGTCGAGGTTGGCATAGTAATCGACTTCAAAGCCAAGGCCGGATAGCGTTTTCGCAACCGTAAGGGCGTCGTTTTCTGGGTTCTTGAGGAGTCCGGTCGGATACCGGCTATTGCCGATGACCAGAGCAACCCTTTCCTTCAGTTCAGAGATTGGACTTGTCGCTGTCGGTTTTTTTGCAGCAAAGCAATGGCTGGTAACGCCTAACATTAAGACAATAAGGGCAAGGCTGCGGGCCAAAAGTAATCCCGGTCTATTCAGTTTCATCGCCTTTCAATCATGCAGAATGCGTTTTTAATTCTCATCCGGCATTTCCGGGAGTATCTGGACGGATTCGATAATGGCCGAAGCCAGCACTTGTTTATGGGCTGCTTCAAGGTTGTCTCCCGGCACTTTGACGATGTAGTGGCCCAGTTGGCCGGGGCCTCCCAGTAATGATCCCCGAATCTTTACCAACAATAAACGCATGTCTTCCTCGGTTGCGGCGGGCTTGAAGGTCACCTGTAACACCGGCCCTTGATACTGGGTATTCCCGCCAACCGACCGCCATTCCGTTTGCCCTGGCACCGGAAGCATACGTTGTGATAACAGCACTCCAATCATTCCGGTTTGGACGAGCATGACCAATACCGCCATTGCCCAGCGAGGATTGGAAAATAGCGGGCCGACGGCTTTATGGCACTGTTGCATGAAAAGCTTGCAAGATTGTAAAAAAGCAGGCTTTGTAGCCTTGTCAGTTTCGGAACGTAGCCGAGCCATAAATTCGTTGAGTCCTTGATCTAGGGCAAACTCGGGCAGTTCATTGATTAATGCCGACTTCAATACGTTTTCGATGTGCAATTCCGTTGCCGCATCAGGATGTTCGGTCAAATAGCGTTGCATCCAGGCACGCTCAACCTCTTCCAATCGGCCATTCACATAAAAAGGCAACCAGTGCTGAAATTGAGCTTTTTGTTGGTTTTCATCCACGACCTTCATCCCCATATAATCTTTTTTTCAGACAGTTTTTGATACGCAACCGAGCATAATGCAACCGAGTTTTGATGGTGCTTTCCAAGCAATTCAGGATTTGCGACATTTCATTCAAGTCTTGGTCTTCAATGTAAGCAAGGTGCAGGACTTCTTTGTGTTCGCTGGATAATTTACCATTTGCCGATAAGGTTTCCAGACAGGCCTTTATTGCTTTCTGAACTTGTTCTTCTTGAATCATGTCCGCCGCTGTTATCTCACCCGACTCCAAACTCTCTTCTATCTCTTCCAAAGTGTCATGGTCTTTCCTGTGCTTACGCAGACAGTCCAGTGCCTTATGGCGGGCGATACCGAGCAGCCACGTTTTAAATTTGGCTTCGCCCCGAAAGCGTTCTGGATGTTTCCATACTTCCAGAAAAGTGTCTTGGATCACTTCCTCAATCAACATGTCATCTTGGCTGATGGATTTCCAGACATAGTTCCTAACCAAGCGGTTGAATTCGAGATATAAAGTCTCGATGGCGCGTTCGCTGATGATTTTGGGCGTTCGATTGGCAATTTTCTCCAATAAGTCCAGTATCTGCCCTTCGGTCATTTCCATCTGTTCACCATATTGAGTCGCCTGATCTTAGGTTTCGGTTCAAACAATTTTTGATAACGTCAATTAGATATTAGTGTTGGATAGCCATTCGCAGAGAAACGAAGCCCTGTCTTTCCGGCGACACGGGACGCTGGTGCCCCTTGCGGCATTCCCGCGCCGAAGTGTGGGAACGATAAAGGCGTTGGGTTGCGAACACTTTAAACCTAATTTTACACCGTAACAGTCGGAGTTGATAACTTAATCACTGTCTGTTTCTTTTCATAAATTATCCAAAAAGCCATTGTTTTCAGCTTGCTATTAAATTTATAAAAAAATTTGAACCGTTTTGAAAATGGCTTCGACTCAATGAACGATGGTGCTTATGAAACAAAAGCCATCACCTCTTAAACTTAACCACTTAGGAAAATATTTATGAAAACTAAAACTTCACAATCCGTTTTGACTGCACTCTTGCTGGCTCTTTCATTCGGCGCTAGTGCGGCTTGCTGGGAACCTTCCGAAAATTTTGGCCAAGTGTCCCGGATTTATCCGCAAGCGACAACCGGTACTCCACAAGGCACTTTCTTTAGCCTAAAGTTAGGCGTTACCAATGGTTTACCGGCAGGTACGACCTATTATCACATCAGTCCCACGGCGACCACTTCAACCCAAGCTGTCTATCAATCGATGTCCGATTTGCTTTTGGACGCAGCCAAAACTGGGCGGATGGTACGGGTGCGGATTAACTCGACTACGTGTAATGTGGCAAACCCTGAAGTCGCGTACATTATTGCCGATTTTTGATTCAAACATATGGTTTCGGTTTTGAAACGCTATCATCTATTTACTACTACTGGAGATTTATCATGAACATGAAAGCAAAAACTAACTTGGTCTTAGCCACAGCCGCCGCTGCGTTACTTTGGGGCAGTGTCGCCAATGCCGCCCCACTCTCAAGCGTGACCGGCAGATGGAGCATTATCGGCAACCAACACAGCGGTTTCCTGGATCTCGCCCAAAGCGTCGGCACTGCGGCATGCAGGGATCTCAACGGCACTATTTATCCAGGCACAACGGCTAGCGGTGCGGTGCGCGGTTACTACTGTCCGGCAACAGGACATATCGCGTTCGCACGTAAAAATGCGTCGGGAGTGGAGATTCAAACCTGGGTCGGCAACGTTTCCGATGCGGTCTCTGGCTTGCCGTTTAGAATGGGTGGCACATTTCACGCGTTAGATGCCGCAGCAGGCTCTGGTGCGGTAGGTGAATATCACTTTCAAGGCCAAAGATAAACCTTGCGATGTGTTTTTTGGGCGGTAAGGAAATGCCCAGTCTTAACGATCTTTCCTGTGTTCCTGCGAGCGAAATATATTAATTTTGACTGGGTTTAATTTTTATCGTGGACCCCAAAAGACAGACAGTCGTTTAAGAGAGTGTCTACCATAAAAGCTAGGCGGTTCGGGGTGGCTTGGCTGTTGTTTTTGGCCGGTGGCGGCTTGGCTTTGGAGTTAAGGTTGGTTGCCTGGCGTATCAAGTCGGTCCAAGGGACGCTGCGCTTTTGGGCGCCGGTTATTTCAGAGGTCGGTGGCTTCGCTAGGGTTCAAACAGCGGCGCCTCCCCTTACCTTTACTTTAATACGAGAGGATTTAACTATGAAAACTTCATTTGTAAAACGTATTTGTACCATCGGCATTTGCGTGTGTTCCCTTTTAGGGTTTAGCACTGCATATTCAGCTATCCCCACTAATTTGACCGGGATATGGTTTGCCGCAGGGAACACAACCACTGGCGAACTTGAGATATCGCAAGGTGCAACCAGCGACGGATATTGTTTCGCCATCACTGGTTTCATTTTCAATGATCCCATCGAGGGTTATTATTGCCAATACTCGGGCCATCTGGTTTTTGCCCGGCTAGGTGACAACGACGTTCCTTTTCAAGTCTATGATGCTGTTGTTTCCAGGGACGGCACAATAGATAGGCTAGGCGGCAGCTTTACGGTTTGGAATGCCGCAGGCGGCAGACTTGCTAATGAAGCGGTCGAATTTAACTTCGATGCTTCGAGATAGACAGACGCATTATCCATTTTAATAGCTATCAATTTTCAGATGCTATGATAAAAATCGACAGGCGGCAAATAACCCTATTCAACCTTGAATCATAATTGGGGAATCATCATGAAAACCAAATTTTTTACCAGCGCTTTTAAAATAGCCCTTTGCGGCGCTACGCTATGTTGGCTAAATAACGCTCAAGCAGCCAATCCCGCAAGTGTCAATGGCACTTGGCGAGCCATAAGCAACCAAACCAGCGGGCCACTTGTGATCAACCAAGCCGCTGGCACTGCATTTTGCAATCAGATTACCGGCAATATTTTCGGGAATCCTATTGAAGGCTACTATTGCCCGAAAACGGGACGTATCGTTTTTTCCCGTAAACTTTCGGCCACCGGCAAGCCCTTTCAACTCTATAAAGGCTTTGTTGCCAGGGGCACAACCGCAACCCGAATCGGCGGGTCATTCCTGGTCTGGAACGCTGATGGCGGCAGGCTGTCTGCTGAAGGTATGGAATACAACTTCCGCGCTATCAAATAAGCTTGTATAGCGGCTCCCATTAGGATCCGATAGGCGACAGGCACAGCCATAGCAACTGAAAAAGCGACACAGTTCAACTTGGTTTTGACGTTCAACAAAGATCCACGAGGTTTTAAAAACCTCGTGGGTTGTAAGTTATCACTGTTTTGGGCTTAAGAGGACAGGTAATTTGATAGGGTTGGGCGAATAGGCGGCCGACCAGACATAGCCGCTGCCGGCATCGCAACTCACATCATTCTGCCCAACTTGATAATGCCCTATGTAAATAGGGCATTCGCAGTTGGCATTCCCGGTTTTATTGCCGTTGCCATCCAACTCAAACGTGCAGGACGCTGTCATGCAACCAGCATAAGGAGCGGGCGAGCAATCCGTCTGACCTAACTGGTAATCACCCACCGGGACATTGCTGAATGTGGAAATTAACTCGGATTTCGGGTCCATCGGCGTTATACCCTTGGCGCCTGCTTGCAAATAATCACAGACCGGCGCAATGACCCCCAAACTCGTATTACCCAAGTGATTGCACGATGAGCCGTCCAATCCACAGGTACGAATAGTTTCAATGTAAGCTTCGGTATTCCTGATGGAGTTAATATCAACATAGGAGGCACCCGATTCGACAACGCAAAGACAATTTGCAACCGTTGGATCGGATTTGGAAACGGTGCAGGGCAAGGGAGGTACGCCGGAATAATAACAAAGCGCATAAGACGACGAAGTGCAGGCAAGGAAATTACTCTTCGTCAATATGACATTGGCTGCGGCAGGCCCGTATGCTGTTGTCCAGAACTGATTGACAACAAAGGGAGCGGGGCAATCTTTATCACAGGTGGTCTGCAAGTCCCATTCACAGAGATACGGCTCTGTTTTTGTGCTATAGCTGCCGGGACCGCCATAATCGTTCCAACTTCCTGCCGGTTTCCCTGGAAAATTCATCATTAGAAAATCCTCGCCGCCGGCATTATTGGGTTCCTGCGGAGCCCAATTTTGATAGTCCCAGGTCTCCCCTGTTATCCATTGCCAAGTTCCTTCTTTGACAGCGTCCGTACCTCCTAACCATATCGGCACTCCATTTGCCATATTGGTGTTAATCCAATCGTTTTCCGATTGGCTGGTACTGGTCGCCAGATGCGCAGATAAGCTGGCACAGGCGGTTTTTGCTGCGTCCCAGGTCAGCGCCGTATCCTTACGCTGGTAACTATGACCATTGTTCGGATTGACCACAACTGCGGAATCGGCCCGAACCAGGCCGGTAAATGTCAATATGGATACCGCCAGAGCGGCTACTGCCATAAGTTGTTTCTGTGTCATAAAGACTGTCCCCGATGATGTGAAATGTCAATCACTCTTCTTGAATGGGTGAAGCCGACTCCACCCGCTCAATTTCAGCGCCTGACTTTTATTGTTATTTCACTGAGTTATATTAGTACGCCTTAAAATAAATACAACTTCGACAGCAGACAAACACCTTTAAAGAATCAAGTTTGTATGAAACGTAAATGGAAGACGAGGCAAGACTACTCGGTTTTCTAGCCGGATTTTCCGGCGACATTGGTATGATCAATCTTGGGCACGATCAGAAGATGTCTGGCAGGCAAGACCACAGAACTGACTCCGTCCCGTTAGAAGAATGGAAGATCAGGGGCAATACCCGACTCACGAGCAACCATCATAATACTGCACCTGCTGAACAAAACCTGTGTAAATAGCCCTAACTTTGCCCTCACTAATTTCAAAGCGCATGGCTAACTTACTAGACTCGAACAAATTAGTGAGATAGCTCTCGGTCTCAGGCTGGTAATGATCGGGCTCCCTCTCAAGAGAAGAGCCATAGATGGCTTCCACCTTGGCAACGGCGTCTTGAAGAGCGACACCTGACGATGTTTTACGAAGTTGACTCATAATATCTATTCTTGTCAGAACCCCTTCTTCAAACATTAGCGCTATACCACTCAGCGCCTTTGGTTCTACAAAGAAACAGTCCATTAAACCAACGTCAGCCGGACTGATCAAATGCTCATTCAGAACGCTGCTCACAGCACCGAGCGACATACCGACTTTTGCCGGACCAACGCCATCGGGCCGCACTGTCCAGAGTTGTTCTGCGCATAGCGTGAGTGTAGGTATCAGCAAAAGCCAGAGAGCAATGCTGAATCTACACATGTTCATTAGAGAGCTAAAAATCACAACTTGCAATTTCATGGTTGTACCTACTTTCAATGGCGCGTTTACTCGGACCAAGGTTTTAGCATGGTTTAAAAATAGCGGCAACATCAAAATGTTCGGGTACAGGATTGTAAACCTCGTCCTGCATGGGCAGTGTTGAATGCCGGGAACGAACAGCATGTGCCCAGCCAATAATCAGGCCTGCGTCGCTTGTGTGAGATGGCGAGAACCTGAACCACGCCCTCAACATCGCGAAAAATGACCTTGAAGGGAAACCGCTGGAGGGAAACGCACCGGATGTTTGGCTGGCGCTCAATTCGATAACGGTGCGGTACATGGACAACGTTAGCCATCAACGTTTCGAATTCTGAGAGGTAGGAAGCACCAAGCCCCGGCTGTCGGGACTCAAAAAACGCGATTGATTCAAAATGCTCCGCTTCAGCGCCCGGATGAAAATAATAACTCACTTCAGCAAGTTCCGGGCTTTACGACTAACCTCTTCAGCAGGAATCAGCCTCACCAAACCTTGATCTATGTCATTGGCACGGCGTTCCGCCTCATCAAGCCAAGCCACTTCTATCTCGGAATCAGATAAGCTATCAAGGCTTAACAACAGTTTATGAGCCAACTTGGCCCTCTCTGACACGGGTAAAAGCAGAGCTTCGTGTTCTATTAACGATGTATCCATAATTTATCTCACAGTCGGACCGGGCATATTGCCGCGTCCGCAGGTTTTCTTGCATGATGTAAAGATAGCGGCAACATTAAAATGTCGGGGACAGGATTGCAATTCTCGTCCTGCATGGATGAATGTCGGGCACGAACAGCATGTGCTCGGCCTACCGGACTATAAAGGCTCCAAATCGATTTCATACGCTTCGATCAAGTCTCCAACGACGGAAACCAGTGAATAGAGAGGATGGCTGGCATCATCCAAAACAACATCGAGTAAATTATTCAGCAATGTAGTCGCCTGCTCATAATCACTTTCAGATTCAATATGCGATACCGGGGCGACTAATCTGAGCGCTTGCCAGGCTGGGACAAGTTTTTCAATATCAAGTACAGTGTTCATTTTTTTCTCCAGTTATTCCTGTCATATTCTGCATGAGTCATTATTTGCCGGACATAAAGCCGTTGTTTGTCATAATGAATAACGGTTGCAATCCGATATTTATTGCCGCCAACATCAAACAATGTGTAGCCATCGACATAATCCGCTGAATTGAATATTTTCCGCAAATCAGAAAATGAAGTTACCGTAAATTGACTTACTTTGTGAAACCATTCTTCCAAAGCAGATTTGGATTCCGGATGACATTCCCAGAATTCTCTAATAGGTCTCTTGGAAATCACACGCATGGTTTGATTCTTTAAATTTGGACATTGTTATTGGATAAAGTGACTCAGCCACTATGAAGCGTAAACGGAATACGGGGCATTGGAGACACCGATTCTAGCGATGATGTCGGGCACGAACAGCATGTGCCGGACCGAGCTGCATCAAAACGTTCGGGACGGAGTTGCAAACTCCGTCCCGCGTGAGACAGCATGTGCCCGATCTACCGGGCTCCGTCCCGCGTAAGGCTTTGTCAATATGCCGTATCAATTAACAATTGAGTGTCGTCCTGAAAAACATTGCCACTACCGCGAGGTTTAACCAAAAAACGAATCGCATCCTTTACAGTAATATCAGCAGCATCACCGTTCTGATAAGCACATCTACTCCAGCCTATTTTCTCAACTGGATTAAATAGCATTAATGCGGAGGCCGCACAACTAACAATCTGTTGGCGATGACACAAGCTTTGCCTATCCAGTTGTAACATAGTGTGCATAATATTAAGGTCCATAAGAGTGCTAGGCATCCAATTCATTATGCTTTTGTAAGCGAATACCCAAGCGATACCTGTCCGCCAATAGAGCATTTCGAGGGAAATATCATTGTGAGAACCACCGATCTCACATGCACCAAATATATTACCCCTTCAACCCTTTTTCCCCGATCTGCACTTACGGCGGCACCTATAATGGCACTTATATTTGAGAAGTTTGAGTTACCTAAACGTGCGCCATAACCGTGAGATGCAACATAGATAAATAGCCGCTCTTGCGGAGCCGTCAGCAAATGAGCTAAGGAATTTTCAAAACCCTTTGTATCGATAAAGGTCATATAGTAAATCTGAATATCCTCATTCGAGCGGGACAGTCCTTCGAAGTAAGGTAGCACGGACGCTTGGCTACTATTCTGTTGATTTAAATCCCACCAAATATTTTCTAAAATTAATATTGCAGTATTTTTCATTTTGATTAAGCAGTTCTTTATTTGAAGGAGCTTTCAGATTATCACTCTGAGAAGAAAGTAGCCCGTATGAAGCGTAAGCGGAATACGGGACATCGGTGTCACGAAGACCCGGATTTCGCAAGCTCCATCCGGGCTACTCATTTATGTTCCCGATCATGCATGTAAGGAAACACAACAAACCCCACTTCAACCCTACACCAACTCCTGCATACAAAGCCGCATCGCCGTTTCCCAATTCGGCATTTGCAAGCCGAAATGCTGCTCTAATTTTGCAACGGACAAGCGCGAATTGGCGGGGCGGGTTGCCGGTAGCGGGTAATCGGTGGTGGGAATAGGATGGATGTTCCGGGTTTTTAAGTTTTGATTGCCTTGCTGACGGGCGTATTCGACGATGGCTTGGGCGAAACCGTGCCAGGATGTTTCACCTGATGAGGTCAGGTTATAAATACCTGAATTAAATTGGCCCTGCTGCCGTTCAAGCAGCGATTGGCGCACTACATGCGCGGTGGTTTCGGCGATTAATCTGGCCCAGGTCGGCGCGCCGATCTGGTCGGCGACGATCTTGAGCTCTTCGCGTTCTGCGGCCAACCGTAAAATACTCTTTAAAAAGTTATGGCCTCTGGCCGTATACACCCAGGTGGTGCGAAGAATCAGGTGATCGGCTTCGGCGGCCTGAATGGCTTGTTCTCCGGCCAGTTTACTTGCGCCATAGACATTCAGGGGATTGGTTGAATCCTGTTCGGTATAAACCGAATCCTTGCTGCCGTCAAAGACGTAATCGGTTGAATAATGGATCAGCAATGCGCCGTTTTTTTTCGCTTCTTCGGCTAATACGCCGGGCGCCTCGCCGTTAACCAGAAAAGCCAAATCAGGTTCTGTTTCGGCTTTATCGACAGCGGTATAAGCCGCCGCATTGACAATGACATCCGGCTGCTGCGCTTGCATCAAGCGCCGTAAACCGTCAAGATCACTGAGATCGGCCTGGCTGCGATCGACCGCAATGACGTCCCCTAACGGCAATAACGTTCTGGTCAGCTCCCAACCGACTTGGCCTTTTGCTCCGGTAACTAGGATTTTCATGCAAACACCTCGGCATCCGCCATTTTGCTGCCGACCTGATCCTTGCCCGACAAGATAGGCTCTGCATCTATCGGCCATTCAATGCCGATGGAGGGATCGTTCCAGAGTATGGAGCGCTCATATTCCGGCGCCCAATAATCGGTGGTTTTGTATAAGAATTCAGCCGATTCGCTGGTCACGATGAAGCCGTGGGCAAAACCTTCGGGAATCCAGAATTGGCGTTTGTTTTCCGCCGACAGCGTAACGCCGACCCATTTTCCGAAGGTAGGCGAACTGCGACGAATATCGACGGCGACATCGAAAACCTCACCGGCGACCACGCGCACCAGTTTGCCCTGCGCCTGCTGAATTTGGTAATGCAAGCCGCGCAACACGTTTTTAGCGGACTTGGAGTGATTGTCCTGAACAAATACCGGATCAAGGCCGGTCAGTTCTTTAAATCGGCGCGCATTAAAGCTTTCATAAAAAAAGCCGCGGTCATCACCGAAAACTTTGGGTTCAAAAATAAGCAAGTCGGGTATGGCGGTAGTCTGTATTTCCATGATGTTTATAACGGTTTAGTTGGAGTGAAGTGAGGACAAACAGGGTATGTGACTGAGGATCCCTGTTTTGAGTTAGGGGTCGTCATGATTTTTTAACAATTCAAAAACTACAATTCTCGATTATCTGTCACCTGGATTGCGAAGTTTTAGTATTATGCCATTAAAATTAATCACTAATCCACCCACGCAAACGCAATCTCGGACCTTGCCCGGCATTTCATACACTGACGTTGATTGTTAAAATAACATAACCCTGAAATTTAAAGAGAGTTGCATGATGAGTAAACCAAAATTATCGTTACAGGATCAGTTGTTAAAATCGGGTTTAGTGAGTTCGGCTCAGGCTAAAAGCGCAAAGTCCGATAAGCTCAAGCAAGCCCGGCAACAACAAAAGAATAATTTAGTCGTGGTCGATGAAGCCAAGGAATTAGCCCTAAAAGCGCAAGCGGAAAAAGTCGAAAGAGACCGCGAATTGAATCAACTAAAAAAGCAACAGGAAGAGCAAAAACAGATAGCCGCCCAGGTCAAGCAACTGATTGAATCAAACCGGCAAGCAAAAGATCCCGATGGTGTAGCCTATAATTTTAATGACAGCAACAAGATGAAAACGCTATATGTCTCGGAAGCCATGCGCCGGCAAATTATCAACGGCCGACTGGCTATTGTAAAACTGGGGCAATCGTATGAAGTAGTCCCGGCTGAAGCGGCGGCAAAAATCAGCTTGCGCGATCCGGCCTGTGTGATGGTTAGCAATGAAGCGGTTGCCGGAACTGAAGTGTCTGGTGACGATCCTTATGCGGCTTACCAAATTCCTGATGATTTGATGTGGTGATCTGCCCTCTCCCCCGGCCCCTCTCCCAATTGGGGGAGGGGCTTTGTTGCATACTGCTATGGTTGCTATTTTGCCGCGCTTTCCTGCTTAATCAGCTTATCCATAACTTCTATCATTTTCTCGTGAGAACCCGCCAAATTGGCGTTAGTCAGGTATTTACCGTTAACAACGACAGCAGGGACGCCGGTTATGCCATAACGAGCCGCTATCGCAGTTGCCTGACGCATTTTGGAATCGACCAGAAATGAATTATAGGCTTCATGGAATTGGGTTTCATCGACACCATGAGCAACAAAAAACTTGGCTAGCTGTTCTTCGGTTTCAAGTTTCTCTTTTTTGTTTTGAATGGTATCAAAAATGTCTGCATGCACTTTATCAACAACACCCAAAGCTTCGGCAGTGAAATAGGCTTTGGCGTGTTTACCCCAGGTGTCACTGAATACAGCCGGCTGACGGATAAACTCGACGTTTGCGGGTTGGCTTTTCACCCATTTATTCAGTAAGGGTTCAAAGCTGTAACAATGCGGACAGCCGTACCAGAAAAACTCGATCACTTCGACTTTATCGGCATGCTGGGTAGGCTGGGCGGGCGAGAGAGCTTGATAACCCGGCTCTTCTGCTTTCAGCATTGCAGAGCAGGCAAACATCAGGATTAACAAACCGGTTTTAGTCATTTTTTTTAACATTGTTTAAAGTTCTCCACGAGATTAAGCTTATTTCATCATCGAAATATGATAAGCAACGGCCTTGATTTCCGCATCGGTCATTTTCTTTGCAATCATGTGCATCATATTTTCGGGATTGTTACTGCGAGCACCGGATTTGAAATCAGTGAGGGCTTTGATCAGGTAATCGGCATGTTGCGATCTCAACGCCGGGAATGCCGCCGGTTTGTTGCCTTCGCCTAAAGGCCCGTGGCAGGCGATACAGGCTGAAACTGCGCGGTTCAAGTCACCGTTGCGATACAAGTCACTGCCTTGGGCTATCAATTCCTGTACAGGGTCTTTGCCGTCTGCGGCCGGTTTTGCATCATCATCGTCATCGACCACGGGCAATGTATTTGCAGAAATTTTTTGAGCGGCATAGTAAGCGGCAACATCCTCCATATCTTCATCGCTTAATCCCATCGCCATCGCGGACATCATCGGGTCTTTGCGACTGCCGTCTTTAAATGCGCGTAACTGTTTTACCAGATAAGACGAGTGTTGCTGGGCAAGCTTGGGGAATGTTGGTACCATGCTGTTACCATTTTCTCCATGACAACTGATGCAGGACGCCGCTTTTTCTTTTCCTGCGTTAATATTGACTTCCGCATGTAAAATAGTCGAAGTGCCGGCTAATGCCAGAGCAAGTGAAAGTTTCAGCAATTTTTTTTTCATCAGGTATCCCCTTCTTATTAGAGTAATTATTTGGTAGCCTTTGAAAATTAAAAGGCTGCTTAAACTGTAGTCAAATTCTACCTTAATTGGTACCCTTAAGCGAGACACCGATGAACAGACACCGATGAACCCAATCTACACCCAGGCAAAATTTATTAACAGTTCGCCGCACCTCAAGGATACACCGGCCGATGAAGGCCTGGAAGTTGCCTTTGCAGGTCGATCCAATGCCGGAAAATCCAGCGCTATTAACACCCTGACCCGACAGAACGCATTGGCGCGTATCAGCAAAACGCCGGGGCGAACCCAGATGCTCAATTTCTTTGAAATCAGCCCGCAACGACGCTTTGTTGATTTACCCGGTTACGGCTATGCCAAAGTACCGTTAGCGGTAAAACAAAAATGGCATGAGCTGATGGAAACCTATTTAACCCATCGCAAATCCTTATGCGCCATTATCCTGGTCATGGATGTGCGCCATCCCTTGACCGAGTTCGACTGGCAGATGGTGGAATGGTGTCGGCACACTAACCTGCCGTTGCATATCTTACTGACAAAAGCCGATAAATTGACTTACGGAGCAGCTAAAAACACCTTATTACAGGTGCAGAATGAATTAAAGGACATTCACTTTCCGTTGTCGATACAGCTCTTTTCATCATTGAAAAAAACCGGCGTTGATGAAGTGCATAAAGCCCTCGATCACTTGTTTAACCTGGTTAATCAGGATCAGGAAAATAGCCGGGAAGCCTGAATAAAGAAAGCCCCAAAGTCTGAAGAATAACTTTGGGGCTTGAGGAGAAAATCAGTCGGTAAACAAGGGGAAATACGACTGATCGAACGCCGTAGAAGGCGTCGGCTTTATGACTGGGGTGCCTATAAAAAGTTCCGACACCGGAAATTTTTTCTAAAATTAATTTCAGGGCCGGATAAACGGCCTGTCAAAATAACTCTCCGTTACGGATGCATCAGCCAGCCGGATTCGTTAAACAACAGCAACAAGACACCGGCAAACACAGCCGCCAGAACATCATCAAGCATAATACCCAGACCGCCTTGTACCTTTTGATCAATCCATTTGATGGGCCACGGTTTGATAATATCGAAGAACCTGAACAAGATAAAACCCAGCACCAAGTTTTGCCAGGTAAAGGGAACCAGCCACATTGTAATCAGGAAACCGGCGATTTCATCCCAAACAATGCCGCCAAAATCATGTTCATCGAGTTTTTTTGCGGCAATGTCGCATATCCATACGCCGCTAACCGTGACAATGAGTGTCAACAAGCTATAAATAATGCTGTTCGCCTGGACAAACAGGCAATACAGCGGAATGGCCGCCACCGTGCCAAAAGTGCCGGGCGCTTTTTTTGCAAGACCGGAGCCGAAACCGAAAGCCAGGAACAAGATGGGATCGGACAGAATTTGTTTCGGGCTTAGTTTATTTTTACCCAATGAGGTATTAAGAAAAATGCTCATACGCTTTTACCTGTAATGCTTGAATGTGTCCCGACTTGTTCAATCGCAATCCCGGTTCCGACTCTATAACGCCGATTTTTTTGCAGGCGAACTGACAAGCCGCCTCGAACGCCGCCGTATTTTCCGGGCTGACGGTAAAACAAAGCTCGTAATCATCACCGGCTGTCAGCGGCATTAACCAATCGCCGGTGTCCTGAATATACGCCAATACGGCCTCCGACAGCGGCAAGGCTTCCCAATCCAGGCAGGCGCCTGCGTTGCTTTGCGCCAGAATATGCCCCAAATCACCAGCCAAGCCATCCGACAGGTCGATACAGGCAGTCGCAATGTCACGTAACGCCAAGCCTGCATCAACGCGGGGATCAGGCCGGTTAAAGCGCATTAACGCCGCATCGGGATTGTTGCAATGATAACCCTGCTTTATTTTTAACCCCAGCCCGGCATCGCCCAAAAACCCGGTCATAAAAATTAAGTCTCCCGGCTTTGCCATTGAACGCATCAGCGCTTTACCCCGCGGCACCAAACCCATTGCCTGAACCGTAAGGGTCAATGGACCCGATGTCGTATCGCCGCCGATTAAATCCACCGAATACCGCTCCGCCAAAGCCAAAAAACCCTTGGCAAAGGCAGTCAGCCAGTGCTCGTCAACGACTGGCAAAGTCAACGCCAGCATTACCGACAAGGGCTGTGCGCCCATAGCGGCAAGATCGCTCAAATTAACGGCCAGCAGTTTATGCCCCAGTTGTTCCGGGTCGGCTCCGGCAAAAAAATGCACGTTTTCTACCATAGTATCGGTGGTCAACGCTAATTCATAACCGTCAGGAATAGCCAACAAGGCGCAATCATCTCCGATACCCAGACGGGTAGACGAATTTTTTACCGCCTGTCGGGTAAAAAATTGCCGGATCAGGGAAAACTCGGTTAGAGAGGACGAATCGGGAGACGGAACAGGAAGATCTCCTGTCATTTGCTTTCCGTCTTCCGTCTGTTGAGTTCCACGGTTCTTTTTTGCCGGGCGACTTTATCGAGAATACCGTTAACGTACTTGTGACTGCCGTCGGCGCCGAAACACTTGGCGAGATTAATACCCTCGTTTAAAACCACGCGATAGGGCATATCCAGCCGATGCAATAATTCGTAAACGCCTATCCTCAAGATGGCTCTTTCCACCGGATCGATCAAATCGACGGGCCGGTCGACAAATTCGGCCAAAGCCTGGTCAATAGACTCCAGATTCTTGGGAACGCCGTGAAACAGCTCAGTAAAATAACTTTTCTGGGCGTCTTTCAGCCGCTCTTCTTCCAGGAACTGCAATTCAATTTGACTGAGATTCTGCCCGGTCATCTGCCATTGATACAACGCCTGTACAGCGGCTTTTCTGGCATTGGTGCGCGCTTGACTCATCAGTTTTCCAGGTTTTTAAATAAACTCACCATTTCGATCGCTGACAACGCAGCTTCCGCGCCCTTATTACCGGCTTTGGTGCCTGCACGCTCTATTGCCTGCTCTATCGTATCAACGGTCAACACACCGAAACTAACCGGCACATCATATTGCAGGGATATATGCGCCAGGCCTTTAACACATTCACCAGCGACATATTCAAAATGCGGCGTACTGCCGCGAATCACCGCGCCCAATGCAATAATGGCGTCATATTTCTTGCTTGCCGCTATGCGCTGCACCACCATGGGTAACTCAAACGCACCGGGCGCCTTGACCAGATGAATATCGGCTTTATCGGCGCCGTGACGCACCAGCGCGTCAATCGCCCCGCCTTCCAGCTGTTCGACAATGAAACTGTTAAAACGGGAGGCGACAAGACAGAATTTACCGCCTTGCGCGGAAAAAACGCCTTCAAAGGTCTTTATTTTTGACATGTTACTTCTCTATTTATGTTGAATCCGGAGGTTGTTGCATCTTCAGCGTAGTGAAAACTGAAAGAAACAAAATATACTTCGCGATCACCCAAGCAGGATTTACGGACCGGTCATTTTATCCGATAGCGGCATTTGTCACACGGATATAATACGTTAAATGACCCGGTTTTAAGGCGGGGTAGATAACATCCTTGCAAAAGATGTTATCTGTTGAAACAAAAAACCCGTTAACCTAAACGGATTTACGATTAATCCCTGCTTCAGGCAATAACTTGAATAAGATGACGATTGCATAGCCTAGAAGCGCATATACGAGTGCGGAACCGGTATAAAGCGGATAATACTGAACTATCCGCGCAGCATAGTCCGCTAATGACATCGCCTCGTAACGACCCGAAAACAGGTAGAAACTGCCGTTGGAAATGGCAAATGCCAGCGTTGTCGCCAGCGTTAGCAAGCCCAGCGATACGGCCAGTGCTGATGCATTCATTGATTTAAACGTAGCACAGTAACGACCGGCAAACCACATCACAGCATAGGTCGGGATCAAGAAAACGTAAGCCGGTGAAACGCACCAACCGCTGGTGCCGTTGGCAATGGCAAGATAATCAATCAATGCGGCCATAGCCAGCAGGAAAGCGAAAAAACTCTTTTTGCGGTAAAAACCGGCAAAGAAAAAAACCGCCAGCGACGCATCGGGCAAATGCAGGGTATCGCCGAAATGATGGTAGCGTGTCAGCACCATCAGCGCAATCAGCGGTACCGGTAAATACTCAGCTTGCAGCCATTGTTTTATGTTCATCGTGTTTTCTCCAAAAATGGGGGGATTAATTATATTTAGGCGGGTGTCAGTTATTATAATGGATTGAAAGAAAGAAGTTCCTGTCCGCTGTATTATAAGTAGATACGGTTTGGTACTGTTTATCCAGCAGATTGTTCAACTTCGCGCTCAGCATCCAGTTTTTGTTGAAATGGTAGGCCGTGCGCAAATCCACGGTGACGTAACCGGCCACTTTGACGGTGTTTTCAGGATCATCAAAACGACCGTCTTGCGCGACCACCATAGCACCGACATCGAATTGCCCGAAAGAACGAGACCAATCAAACGACAGCGTTTTGTCTGCGCGTCTGGGCAATCTGGCATTGGTTTCGCGGTTAACAGGACTGAGCAAATTCATGCTGAGCTTGCCGTTCCATCCCAACCATTGCGTACCGATTTCAGTTTCAATGCCGTCGATTTGCGCTTTGCCGATATTCTGAGCGCTGAACTCGTAGGTAACGGGATTAAAGTAAGGCGTAATCAAATTATCAATGTCGGTGTGGTAGGCGCGCACTTCCCATTTCAGTTGTTTGTGATCGCCCGCCAAACCGACTTCAAATGAAGTCGATTGTTCGGGCCGCAAATTGGCATTGCCGTAGTTAGGATAATATAAATCATTAAAAGACGGTGATTTAAAGGCGTTGCCGAAGTTGGCGAACGGGCTGATGCCGATGGCGCTGTTATAACGCCAGCCGAAGCTACCGGTTACATAATCGCCAAAGGCCTGGTTTTCATCCCAACGCAATGAGGCGTTGATAAAATGATTGTCAAAAATCCGGCTGTGCAGTTCACTAAAAATCCCCACATCATAACGAGATTTTTCCTTAAAACCGTCAAAACCAGGATTGAAAGTATCCAGATCCGAGCTATCGACTTCGTCAAGGCGATAATCGGAACCAAAAACGAACTGGTGTTCATCCGACAAGGCTATCTGGTTCAGCCAGGTAGCATTCCAGCGTTGTGTGTAAAAATTGGAAGCAAAAGATTTGTCAGGCGCAAATTGGTCGTTATTGTCGAAACTTTGCCCAAGCCGTAAGGTTGAGCGCCAATTATCAAGTATGTCGGCACTGCCGGATAACGCAGCAACCTGATTGATAAAATTTGTTTTGTCTTGAAACGATCCATCGTATTCGGTTTTACCTTGGGAGCGCATAAAAGACGCTTCAATCTCGGCATTATTGTCGAAACGGTGGCCGACACGGGCGTTGACGGCCGTATTGTAGTAACCGTCCGCATCGGGTTGATCGACGCCAAAAAAACCCGATGTCGGCTGGCGAGAGTTGAATCCTTGGGTGTTGTAATGCGAAGCGCCGGCCGTATACCAGCTATTTCCCACTTTGCCGCTGACCGTGCCGCTTGATTTTACGGTGTCATAGTTACCGCCACCGACATCCAGCGTGACGCTGGGTTTCTCGCTTTGGCCGCCTTTGCGGGTAAAAATCTGGATAACCCCGCCAATCGCTTCGGAACCGTATAAGCTGGATTGGGGCCCACGGATAATCTCGACGCGTTCAATCTGGTCGATGGGCATAAATTCAAAGGGTGATGTCCCCAACGTAGCCGAACCCACCTTGATACCATCGATCAGCACCAGCACATGATCGGAATTGGTGCCGCGCATGAACACACTGGTGGTTTTGCTGTCGCCGCCCTGTTGGGTCATGTCGATGCCGGTTGTACCGCGCAATAAATCCGGGAAGGTTTTTACTTGCAGCCGTTCAATATCGGCTCTTGTATAAACGGTCGCTGCGGCGGCCAACTGATTTTTAGCAATTTCGGTTCGCGTCGCGGTCACCACCATATCGGGAAGCGCCAATGAATCGGGAGCAGCTGTTTCCTGAGCGAGTGACTGGGCAGTAAAGCCCGTAATGAGTAATGTACTGAATAATAATTTTTGCATGGTTGTCCTTTGCGCCGCCCGCGCATAGTGGATATGTATTACAGCGGGGGGACAGAAGACAAAAGAAGACAGGAACGCGCAGTATGCCGTCTTTTTCGTAGACAGCCCTCCGCTGTACCGAATTATACTTTCGGGCCGGTCTCCGGGCTTATAAGTGGCGTGAACCTGAATCGTCACCTTCCCATGCACATGATGTCACAGTGGCATAAGACGACTCTTTGACTTATATACCGTTGCGGGGGCAGCGTCGGATTTGGCAATAATAACCTTACCGACTTCCCGTTTAACCGTTAGGCGTGAACCTTACGGAACCTGAAAGCAGGGGGCAATTATAGGGGCTTGTGTTGATAAAGCAACTTTAAGTTAGTCAAAGCGCTTGGCATCCGACGGTAATTTATTAAACACGGGATGTTTGGCAATGCCGTAATGTTCAGGGTAATAAACTGCTCCTAGATACAAACCGTCCGGCGGTGCGGTCACACCTGCCGATTTGCGGCTTTTCAGTTCAAGCAAATCCTGAGTCCAGTCCACCGGCTGTTTGCCGAGACCTATATCCATCAACACCCCGGCAATATTCCTGACCATGTGATGCAAAAACGCATTGGCGGAAATATCCATGATGACTTTGTCGCCGTCCCTGTATACGTCAATAAAGTACATCACGCGCCAAGGACTAACTGACTGGCAGCCCTGCGCCCGGAACGAGGAAAAATCATGGTTGCCGATCAGGTGTTGCGCGGCCTGATGCATTTTGTCGGCATCCAGGGTGCCGTAACACCAAGTCGATTGCTTGCGTAACAACGCCGATTTGACCGGGCGATTCAGGATGACATAGCGGTAAAACCGGGCAATGGCGCTGTATCGGGCATGAAAATCATCGACGGCTTCTTGCACCCAGGTAATCCTGACATCATCGGACAAATTGCTGTTGCCGCCGAGCAGCCAGGCATGAAGATCACGCGTCGCCACGGTATCGAAGTGGACGACTTGTTCAAGCGCATGCACGCCGGCATCGGTCCTGCCCGCACACTGCATAGTCACAGGATGATTGGCGACTTTCGACAAGGCCTGCTCAAGCGTCTGTTGCACGCTGCGTTGGTTGGTTTGCCATTGCCAACCGGCAAAGCCGCTGCCATCGTACTCCAGGCCCAAAACTATCCGTTTTTTATTCATGGATATAAACTTTAATTCCGGCTTCCACGCGATCGAATAAATCCAGCACATCGGCGTTTTTCATACGCACACAGCCGTGCGAATCGGGATAACCCTTCATTAATTCATCCGGGCAACCGTGGATATAAATATAACGCCAGGTTGTATCCACTTTGCCGTAACGGTTCTTGCCCGGCTCAAGCCCGCCCAGCCAGAGAATCCGGGTTAATATCCAGTCGCGTTGCGGGTATTGCCGGCCGAGTTCTGGGCTGTAGATTTCACCGGTACCGCGCCTGCCTTTAAAAACACTGTACAGCGGCTGGTTGGCGCCGATTTTCGCCCGAATTTGATGCCAGCCTGTCGGCGTGCATTCGCTGCCCATCTGTTCGCCGGCGCCGTTTTTGGCGGTGGAAACCGGATAAGTTTTTATGATCCGGCTATCTTTAATGATGGATAATTGTTGCGTACTGATTGAAATATCGAGAAGAAAATCGGTTTTCATAATGTTGAAACGGTGAATGTATTGGGCAGGATAGTGGCTGTAGACATCAAGTTAATTCAAGATTTATGTTGTCCACGAAAAACACGAAAGCCACGAAAATATTGCTTGGTTTTTTATATCTAATCAGCCCCCTATCGCTGGTTCCCAAGCTCCGCTTGGGAACCCAAATCCGAGAAGCTAGAGCTTCCGAAACCGCATTCCCAAGCTAGAGAGGCTGTGAAAGTATTATCGGAAATCAGGTTAAAAACATTTTTCACCACGAAGGCACGAAGAACACGAAGAAAAATATCTATTTAATTCAATATATTGAAAACTTCGTGATCTTCGTGTCTTCGTGGTTATATCTTTAATCTGATCTAAAATGGAATACTTTCACAGCCTCTAGAGCTTGGGAACGAGCTGAGTAGTTACGATTTTTCGTGATTTTCGTGTTTTCCGTGGACAAATCCCTTAGCTTGATGCGATGACAGGCTACGTCTCTACGCCTTCCGAAACAAAGCCATCGATTCCACATGCCCGGTTTGCGGGAACATATCCATCACGCCGGCCTTGACCAGTTTATAACCCAGTTCATTGACCAGAATGCCGGCGTCACGGGCGAGCGTGGACGGATTACAGGACACATAAACAATCTGCTCGGGTTGCCATTTTTTAAAATGATGCAAGACCTCAGAGGCTCCTGCCCTGGACGGGTCGAGCAAGATTTTATTGTATTTCCGGTTGGCCCAGGGCTGGTCGCTGATATCCTTGCTTAAATCGGCAGCGTAAAATTCAACGTTGCTGATATTGTTGTAACGGGCGTTTTCACGGGCATGATTTACCAGCGGTTGATCGCCTTCGACACCGACGACCAAGCCGGCGAATCTCGCCATCGGCAAGGTAAAATTTCCCAGGCCGCAAAACAAATCCAGCACCGTGTCGTTTTCATCCAACGCCAGAGTTTCCAATACCCGGTTGATCATTTGCCGGTTAATTTCATAATTAACCTGAGTGAACATCGCGGGCCTGAATTTAAACTCGATGTTCTGATCAGGCAGTGCGTAAACCGGAATCACTTCCGGCTCGCCATCCAGCGGCACAATGGTGTCCGGGCCTTTAGATTGCAGACATAAGGTTATGTTGTGCTCTCGTTCAAACGCCTTCATACGTTCTTGATCGGCATCGGTGGGCGGTTCCAGTACGCGGATCGACAATACGCATTGTTCATCGCCGATGGCGACTTCTATCTGCGGAATTTTCTCCCGGATAGAGAGGCCTTCTATCATCTCGCCCAAGGCCAGCAAGCGCGTGCCGACGATCGGGTGCATGACGATACAACTGTCGATTTCCGCTAGGTAAGGGTGACGTCTTTCCCTGAAACCCACCAGCACCCGGTTCTTTTTAGCAACATACTTGACGCCCATGCGCGCCTTGCGACGATAGCCCCAATGCGGGCCTTGCAAAGGTTGCCAGGGCTCGGGCATATCGACTTTGCCTATGCGCCGGAAGTGCTCGGCCAATAAGGCTTGCTTGATCCTGATCTGCGCCGAGGATTCGACATGCTGAAAACTGCAACCGCCGCATACGCCGTAATGCAGGCACTGTGGATCAACGCGGTCCTCGGCGCGGCTTAACAGCGTGACAACCTTGCCTTCGGCATAATCCTTGCGGCTTTCGGTATAAATAAATTCGACGTCTTCACCCGGTAAAGCTTCGTCGATAAATATCACTTTGCCGTCGACATGCGCGACACCGCGGCCATCGTGGGCCAGCGATTCAATGGTGACTTTAACCGGCGTTTCGGGTAACGGTTTCTTTCTTGCTCTTCTTCCCATGCAGGGTCTATTTTCCAAATGTTAGCTAATTGATTCCACCTGATTAAATCGATAGTAACCGGTGGGGCTTTAAAATTATTGGCTGCCTTAATAAGGTGTAAACGGATTCAGTTATAAGATCAATCTTGCTTATCGTTCCCACGCTCCGGCGTGGGAATGCAGTAATAGACGCTCTAGCGTCGCGAAACATAAAACGGGCTAAGTCATTGTTATTTTGATGTTACACAACGCTGGAGCGTTGGCCCGCGCATTCCCATTTATGCCCCATAGGGTACGCCGGAGCGTGGGAACGATTATGTCCTTGGTTATTTTTGCGAGTTAAGTAAGCCGCCTTAAGCAAGGTAAAACCCCACCACTTATTTCTGCTTCCAACTTCCGCCCGATTGATACCACCAGCCCGGCTGCGCATTACTGACCCAGCGGGCGGCAAAGGTTGATTTGATTTGCCCGGCCCAATCGGGATGTCCGTTGGCATTGGCAATTGCCAGATAGAGATTTTGCCGGTCTGCATTTTCTGCCGCAACCAGTTTACTAACCTGATTCCGGTCCTTAAGCGGCACGCTGGCGGCATCCCTGACCGTTAACAAACCGTCGGCCTGAATGCCGATTGCACCGGACGCGTAAAACCCCCGGAGTGTGGCGAAACGGCTTTCCATCGTTGCTCGTAATTTCCTGATTTCAGGACTATCGATGGTCAGGTCGGCTTCATCGGCATGCGCCGGAGAAACAACCACACTGATGGCATCATCGATCAACCGATACATAGCCGTCTGCCAATCAGGCAGGCTCGCCTTGGGCTCGACTTCTGTTTTTGGGGGTGTGATGCCTTGAATATCCTTGATGATTTCATCAGCTGCTTTTTCAGCGGCGGCGGCAGGGAAGTAAATATTAATGGTGACACAGGCGGTCAACAATAACACGGCGAATACCGATAGTTGTTTCATAACACTCTCCAAATTATTTAATGATTACTTCGTCTGATGTTCCAATACGACTTAAGCGCTCCATCAAGACATCCCAGTCAACGCGCGGATTATAGCCGATCACATCGATTCTGGGCAGTCCGCCGCCTTTAACAATGGTATAACCGCTATTGGTCGCTTCCACGCCCATTAACTGGCAAACGCCTTCGTGCAAATAACAACCCATACCGATTTTATCGTAGCTGAACGTTTCAAACAGGTTCAGGAAGCTTCTGGACACAATATCCGAAACGCCCCCGCCACCAATACTGGCGATGTTTTTCACCGCCTTTTGACTGATTTTATGGACGGAATCATCGTCATCGGGCGTTCCGAACCACGCGTAAAAAGTAACAGGCTTCCAGTTTTCTATCGTCAGTTTTCTGACAAAGCCGGACAATTTGCCGGTGATACTGCCGAATTCAAACTTGCTGGATAATTGTTCAAGATCCAGCTGGTCGATTTCCAGCTCACTATAAAACTGCGGAAGACCGGTGAATATTCCCGATGCCGCCAGGTTAGTGAATTTTATAACGCCGTCAAAAGCTTTTATGCTGATCTCACCATCAAGGCTCAATCTATTATTTTTGTAATCGACCCTGGGAATATTACCGCTGATATTGCCTGATAACGGCGCCCAATTTAAGGCCTGGGACAATTGTTGCAATGACACATCGTTTAACGCGCCTTCAAAGACAATATCGGGTTCCTGCCGCATCCCTGTTTGCCAACCGAAGGCATTGACAGCGATGGTGCCGCCCAAAAACGGCAATTGCGTCTTTTCAAGCAATTTGAAACTGTGTGCCCGGCTTAAAAATAAAAGCCCGGCGCGCCCTACAGGCAAGCCGAGTACTTGTAACTGCTGCCAGGCAAATGTTGAGGATTGATTAAACGCCTCATCACCGGACCAGTTTATCTCTCCGTGACCATTCCGAATTTGTACGCGCCGCGCCGCATCGTTAACATCAAGCTGATGGATGCGTGCCGTCAAAGTGCTTAATGATTGTCCGGCAATCGTAACATCGGCATCCAACTGTCCGCCTAGTGTGATACCTTCCAATGCGGTTTGTTCAAAAAACGGTTTTAAATACACTTCGGACAAGTGTTGCAAATCTGCGCTACGCAGGGATAACTCTGCCTTTTCAAGCGCCAGCCCTTCATCAGTAAGCACGACGGCGTTGCCGCTTAATGCGATAGCGAGGCCATGCCGGTATGTTGCCGTCTTTATTACGGCCTCCTTGCTTGCCGGGTTCCAGTCGCCACGCGCATCAAGAACGATGCTCTGCCCGCCCGCTTCCAGGTAAAGCGGCTCTGCATACAACGCGCCGCCGCTTAAACTCGCATGGCCTTGCCATTGCCATAAACCCTGATTGTTTTCAGCGACCAAGCGAGTGTCCAACGAGACTTTTTCGCCTGCAAGCCGCCCGTCTTTGGTTTGTGTACTTAAGCCATCGAGCTCGGCAGTTAACGCAAGGTTTGTTAATACAGACTGACTCAACGACACCTTCAATGCGAAGCTGATCTTCCCTTCCTTAACATCAGGCGCTTGCAAACCAAACAGAGTTTGCGGCAACAATTTTTGCACAGCGGCGACATGCACCGCTTTGGCATTCATCTGCAAGGCCCATTGCTCGCCTTGTTGCTCACCGTCAATATTGATGGTGCCGCCGGCCAGCCGCAAATCGGTTAACTTGAACCGGCTGTTGTTCCCGGCGCTATAAAAAGAGAAATTGGCGGACGGCGACTGCCAGCGTTTGGAACGCACCTCGGCCCTGCCCTGTTGACAGGATAGCTCGCTGTTTTGCCAGGTAAAGACAGCGCAGCGGATATTAATCAGGGACAGGTCATCGAAAGGTTTCGGCAGCCTTGCTTGTTCGATTGTTAACGTCAGTTTTTGCGCGCCCGGCGCAGAACTACCTAAAGCAATATGGATATTTTCCAATGTCCACCGCCCTGCCGCTATCGCCGCTATATTCAGCGATGCGCTTTCCAGGGCATAGGCGCTGTAACTGAAAAAAATAATAAGCGCCGTGAGGAGACGTATCATTAGCGTTACAGGAGCGAATGCTCTCGCTCCTGCATAGAGGCGGTTAACCGGGAAAAACACCTGTCGATAAATAACGGTCGCCGCGATCACAGATAATAACGACAATGACGGCATTCTCGACCTCTTCCGACAAGCGCAATGCCGCAAACACAGCGCCGCCCGAAGAAATCCCGGCAAAAATACCCTCCTGTGCCGCTAAAGCGCGGGTGGTCGTTTCTGCTGATAACTGATCAACATCGATAATGCGATCCACCCGATCCGCCTGATAGATTTTCGGCAAATACTCCTGGGGCCAGCGCCTGATGCCGGGAATTTTGGATTCCCCTTCCGGCTGCACACCGATAATCTGAATCGCCGCATTTTGTTCCTTGAGAAATGCCGACGTCCCCATAATGGTGCCGGTGGTTCCCATCGAACTGACAAAATGTGTGACTTGCCCTTGGGTATCGCGCCATATTTCAGGCCCCGTGCCTTCATAATGCGCGCGCGGATTATCGGGATTGGAAAACTGGTCCAGAACCCGGCCCTTGCCTTCCGATTCCATTTTTCGGGCCAGATCAATCGCCGCTTCCATACTGCCTGCCGCAGGCGTCAGTATGATTTCCGCCCCATAGGCTTTCATCGAGGCCCGACGTTCCTCGCTCATATTATCGGGCATGATCAACGTCATCTTATAACCCTTGATGGCCGCCGCCATCGCCAGGGC
>SXGT01203006.1_pt1 | contig 40132 bp, 29 predicted proteins | sample 3176221 | NCBI WGS metagenome assembly SXGT01 (sample SAMN11356862, study PRJNA531348) | freshwater metagenome | isolation source: freshwater sample F1-120 | place: China: Fuxian Lake, Yuxi | collected 2017-12-25
GAGTGCCGCGTTTTTTGCACCGGACTGTCCGATGGCGAGGGTGCCGACGGGGATGCCGCCGGGCATTTGAACGATGGAAAGGAGCGAATCGAGACCGCTGAGGGCTTTGCTTTGCACCGGCACACCGAGGACCGGCAGCACCGTTTGCGAGGCGACCATTCCCGGCAGATGGGCGGCTCCGCCGGCTCCCGCGATGATGACGGCCAGGCCGCGACCTTCGGCTGCCTTGGCGTATTGGCACATCCAGTCCGGAGTGCGATGAGCGGAGACGACGCGGCACTCGTGCGGCACGCCGAACTGTTGCAGCACGTCCGCCGCGACCTGCATGGTTTCCCAGTCGGACTTGCTCCCCATGATGATGCCGACCAGGGGAGCGGTTTGCGATTTATCAGCCATGAGTGCCAGTTTAGCACTCGCCCGACGCGCCAGCGAGGGACCGACTTCACTACGGCAGCACAGTCTTGACTAAATCCTTCACTCCTAGCGGCTTGGTACAGACAAACGTCTCTCCCGCGTGAAAGCCGCTGGCGGAGCCGGCGATGAGAGCCGCGCCGCGGATGCGGTCGAAGACGTGTTCTTTGGCTGGCGGAAACTGGCTGGCGTAGTGGCGGATGGAAGCGATCTTTGTTTCCAAGGTATCGCTGATGTCCACCGTGAAGTGGCTCATGAATCCGCCGAGCGTCTGTGGCTCAAATGCAAGGCGGAAATAGAGCTGGGCGGCGATGTTGTGGACGGGGAGATAATCGAAATGTTCCTCCCATTTCGACAGGCGGGAATAGAAAACGGCGGCGTCGGTAATCAGCATCGCCTGCCAGTGATCCGGCGAAGCCATCGGCGTCTTGTCCCCAAAGCCGATGACGATTTTCGGCCGGTACTTGCGGAACTCCTTGGCCAGGGCCACGCGCGATTCAAAGGAATCAAACAGCCGGCGGTTGGGCAGGTCCAGAATCACCCGAACCTGCGCGCCAATCGCTTCAGCGGCCGCTTTCGCCTCCGCCTTCCGCTGTTCGGGACCGCTTGACCCCGGCGTCGGCTCACCGTCGGTCAGGTCAACGATGCCGACCTTGTAGCCTTGCTTGGCGAGTTTCGCGAGAGTGCCGCCGCAGGCAATTTCGACGTCATCGGGGTGAGCACCTACGGCGATCACGTCGAGTTGAGGATAGTTGTTCGGGTTCGCCATTGGGGTTTTCAAGGTTTTCGGCCCGTTGTCAGCCTGTGCAGCCGCTTCGTATGATAACGGATTGCCCCATTTCCTGAATGCCCAAGGTCTGCTCTCCCATGTCCCGTAAAGGTTCCGATTTCGCTGGTCTCTCCGTGGCGATTGTGACGCCGTTTAAGAATGGGGAGGTCGATTACGCTCGGCTCAAGGAGCAGGTGGATTTTCAGATTGCGTCGGGGACGGCCTGCCTAGTGCCAGTGGGGACGACGGGCGAGTCGCCGACGCTGTCGCACGAGGAGCATGAGCGGGTGATTTCCGCCGTGGTGCAGGCCGCTCGCGGGCGGGTGAAGGTGATGCCCGGCACCGGCAGCAACAGCACCGCCGAAGCCCTGCGGCTGACGAAATGGGCGGCGAAGGAGGGGGCGGATGCCTCGTTGATGGTAGCCCCCTATTACAACAAGCCGACGCAGGAGGGCTTCTATCAGCATTTCAAGGCGGTGGCGGAGCAGGTGGGGATTCCGATCTGCGTCTACAACATTCCAGGGCGGACCGGCAGGAACATCGAGCCCGAAACCATCGCCCGGATGGCCGAGCTGCCGAACATCACGATGGTGAAGGAAGCGACCGGCTCGCTCGACCAGGCCTCGCAGATTCTGGCGACGACGGACCTGACCGTGCTCTCCGGCGACGACAGCCTGACGCTCCCGATTCTCTCCGTCGGGGGCGAAGGGGTGATTTCCGTGGTGGGGAATGTCGTTCCCAAGGACATGATTGCTTTGGTCAACGCGTTCTTCGCGAAGAAGACCGGAGAGGCCTGTCAGCTTCACTACAAGCTGTTCCATCTCTGCCGCGATATGCTCGGCCTCTCCACCAATCCCATCCCCATCAAGGCCGCCATGAAAATGCTCGGCCGAGACACGGGGGATCTTCGCCTGCCGATGACGCCGCTGGAACCGGCCCAGGAAGCGAAGCTGCGGCAGACGTTGACGGCGTACGGGCTGCTGTAGAGCAGGCTTTGCCTGCCGGCTAGTTCACTCTCTTCGGAAAGGCAAACCTCATGCGCACCACGCTCGCGCTCCTCGCCCCTTCGCTCTGCCTCCTCTTCGCGCCGCTGGCCTCCGCAACGGCCCAGGAGAAGGAGCCCAAGGAGCCGGCTGCTGCTTCACCGGCCAAATTGGTCGTGAAGCGGGACGTGGTTTATGGCAAAGTGCAGGGGGCGGGCCTGCTGGCCGATATTGCCTATCCGGAAGGAAAAGGGCCGTTTCCCGTCATCCTTTCGGTCCACGGCGGGCGGTGGGTCGGAAGCCACAAAGCGGACCCCGGCGAGGGGGCCATCGACGTCGAGCAGTGGGCCGGCTTTGGTTTTTATGCCATGTCCATCGACTATCGCCTGGCGGGGGGGACGCCGCCGCCGGCCTGCTATCAGGATCTGCAATGCGCCATCCGCTGGGTCCATGCCCACGCGGCCGAATACCCGTTCGACGCCGAGCGGATTTTTCTGATTGGCATGTCCGCGGGTGGGCACCTGGTGTCGCTGGCCGCCACGCTCGGCGACGGTCCCTTCGCCCGAACCGGCGGTTGGGAAAAGCAGCCCAACGACATTCGCGGCGTTATCAGCCTCTCGGCCCCTTACGAGCTCGAACACCTCTCTTGGGGAAACCTCTGGAAACCGTCAGCCGGCGATCCCCTGGAGGCACGGCGGCTGGCGTCCCCCATCCGGCACATCACGGACAAGACCCGGCCGACTTTGGTTCTGCATTCCGACAACGACGGCTCGGTGCCGGTGCAGCAAGCCAAGGACATGGCCGCGGCGATGGAAAAGGCGAAAGCCCCGCACCGCATTTCGATCTACAAAAACCAGGGGCACATGCGAGTCACCCCGGACGTCATCAAAGAGGCGCTGGCATTTATCGAAGAAATCAGCCAGGCCAAGCCGTGACCGCCCACTAACGGCGGGGAGGCGAACAGAAAGCGGAGGAATTCATGCCTGCCCCGTTTTGCACTCCTAGGATTCTCCAAGCCCCCCGAAAGAACCGCTCTGATTCATGATTCAAGCTCGCTCATTTCACCAGGACCGCATCCGCAAAGTATTTGATGTCAAAGACTTGCGATATTCCACGGCATGAATCAGGCCATTTCTTGATTTATCCCACCGACGCCCTTCTCGATTCGTTTTTCCCCCTGACTTCCGGCGGAAATACCTTGTAGTGGAACCGCGGAGGTCGCTGAGAATCGCCGAGGAATTCGGTCTGACGGTCCCATCCTCTCCGCGCTCCTCAGCGAACTCCGCGGTTACCCACCTTCCTTCTTGGCGTTTTCCACAACCAGATTGAGAAAGAGCACTGCCCGCCCGGCACCGCCTCTGTTCGGCGCAGGTCTCCTTCGTGAGCGTGTCCGGGAGACCTGCGGTCGATCATGCGGGCGGGGTCAGGAGACCCTCGCCCAACATGTCCCCCGCTCCACTTGGGAGCAGGAATCCAACGGGCTGGTCATATTATACCAATGTCCATTTGCATAAACGCACACTTTCCAGAACTATTTTGAGAATTCTGGACGGCCCTGGTGGCACCGAAAATGCCGCCGGAGACGCGTGCCGTCTTGGAGGGCGCTGACATTGAAGCCAGACGTGTTTCTGCTCCGCGACTGCTCGCTGACTCAGGCTGCCGCTCAGAAGTCGATGGTCCCAACGACGACGACCGAGATCCCGCTCGGCCCTACCTGGCCCAGCAAGATGGCCGAACCGCTGGCGTCCTCGAAGCGGCCTTCGCCGCCTATGAACGTGACCGTCGCGGTGATCGCCCCAGTAAAGAAGTTCAAATGGCCGGTGATGTGCTCCCGGAGTTTATCGCCGTTGGCGGCGGTGAGGGTCACGTAGCCTTCGAGTTGGAGCGCGGTGAGGTCGTTGCCCGAGATCGAGGCAAACCCATCCTCGGTGTAGTTGCCGAGGTGGGTTGCATTCCCCGCACCGACGACGATGCCGTCGTTGTCTAACAGAGCCGTGCCGCGCAAGCTGTATTTCCGCTCCACCCCCGATGCGCGGGTGGAGAAAATGACGCTGCCCACAATGGCCAGCAGGACGACGACGGGACGTAGCAAATGGAAAAGGTTCATAAGAGTCTCCTGGGGTCTGCGATGGTTGGAAAGCGGCAACTCAGGGCGCGCAGACCGAGCGCCGAGGCCGCATTGAAGGCAATAAGGACTAGAGTCAAAAATCGACGTTCACCCATTGGGGTCGCGCTGCCGGTTTAGATCCAACGGGGTTTTGGGCCTCTCCACTTGATTGGCTCGAATGGCTCGAGGTAGTCGAACGAGCCATCACCGTCGTTCAGCCAATACTGCACGATTTGATCGCCCGACGGCTTCGAGACAACGGCGGTAATGTCCAAGTCTCCATCCCTTTCGTAATCCTGCGCAAGAAGGTTCTGGATCGGTTGGTTCTTTGGCGTCGTGAGGATATCGGACACGTCGTAGCCGCCGTCCGCCGGATCGAACAGACTGACCGTGATAGTATTGGGGCTGGTGATCGCCGCCAGGTCCAGGTAGCCGTCGCCGTTGAAGTCGGCTGCTACCATGGTGCTGAGCACGCTGCGGCCCTCGAGCGATTCAACGGTTAGTTTGCGAAAACGCGAATTCATGGTTCATCTCCCTTTTAGGTTGGTCTGCGTTACAGTGAAAATGGCAGCCATCGGCGCGCAGACCAAGCGCCGGGGATGCTCTGGCCGGTAAGGAAACTGCTTCTGGGGCGTGGCCTCGCAGGCCGACCGTGCAATCGCACGTTGTGGCCTATCATTTGCCGATGTCAAACAGAATCGCTCGCCAAATGATTGCGTTTGCGTCCGATTCCAGCAGGTAACCGAACGCTTCCAGGCCCTGAGCGTGGAACGCAACCTGACTCACGTAGTCGAGGTGGTCGGTGAAACTGTCCGTGAGATCGACATGTGAACCCGCGATCATCCGCAAAAGGCCGGGGAACGTGCCGTCGTCGTAGGACGGATCGAGCGGAATGTACTGGTTCTCGCCGACGGCGACTTCCGGCAGCCGGAAGGAGGTGGTGTCGATGGGCTTCCCGCCCACAAATCGGACCAGAGCATTCCCCTTATCGTCGCGGACAATCTCCGGGTCGTTGGGAGCGCCGAGCCAGATGCTCGGTGGCGGCTCAATCCCGTCGCACCAGTTGTCTCCGGCCACAAAGAGCGCCCGGAAGAAGGGGGTCCATTCGGCCGGGTTGGCCGTCTCCGGGTCCGCCAGACCAAACTCGGCGGCATCTATGTCCCGGATATGCGCGGCCCCTGCGAACTCATAACAACGGTAATTCGATTCCTCATGCCTGGCCTTGTGACCCTTGAAGACCAATTCGGTCTCCGAATTGAAGTCGATTTCCAGCCCGGCCCCGGGCCGTGGCGGCTTTTCAGCATAAGAGTTTCCGACGCCATTCCCCGTCGGGTGACTGAAACCGGCGCCGCTTCCCCCCACGAGCGAGAAATTGAACAGGCCTTCGCCCATCGGGAGCCGCAGGAGCCCCCGCAGTCGGCCACCCGAAGCGGAATAGCCGAACCCCGCCCGCCGGTTGATCGGACCAAGCAGCTTTTGGGCGACCGGATCGGTCCGCAGCGCCTGCAGGTAGTCCACGACGATGTCGAACTCGTCGCCGGTGGAGGTAATGAACTCCGACGCCGTGTCGAGCAGATCGTCCGACCACGGCCTGGTGGGGTCTTCCAGTGGCGACTCTGTCCCGATGCCAGCGGGATCGCACCGGACGGTTGCATAGGAGAGGCCGAGGCCGAGGAGAAACTCGTCGGTCATCGTGTACCGCGCATCGGCTTGCTCCTGCCCGACGGCGGTGAAGATGGTGCTCCGCACGAGCCAATCGAACAAGAGCAGTCCGCTGCCATCGCTGGGTTGCCGCGGGGCGATGATCTGACAAGGCACGCGGTAAGGCCGTTTTTGGGAGCTGACGCCCTCGAACATAGCCTCATACCGCATGTACTCGACTCCGTTGAACGTGCCGTGCGAAACCTCGACCAGCGTGCTGGCGTCGATGCTCCCTGCTGAGCGCACCGGTGAGGTCAACGCGACTAAGGCCATGATTACGGCCACTTGAATGAGAGATCGCGAGTTCATCATCCATCTCCTTTCGAGATGGTCTGCGTTACAATGAAATAGCAGCCATCGGCGCGCAGACCAAGCGCCGGAGCATGCTCTGGCCGGTGAGGAAACTGCTTGCAGGCGTGGCCTCACCGGCCGGTTTTGTTGTGCGATATCTCGTCTTTCGACTTCGGTTGGGGTTGGGGTTGGGGAGCGGGCGCTGCCGCGTTCTGCGACTGCCAGAAGGGTATTCGTGTCAGGTGCCGCTTCCAGCGCTCCTCGCGACTGAGGAGTTCACTGTCCCAGATCTGGATCGCGGGGTTGTCGGTGCTGCAGGAAGCTAGGCGACGGCCATCCGGGCTGATCGCAATGAACTGACCACGATAGTGCAGCGTCAACAGTTTCACGCGGTTCTGCACGTCCCAGACATTGAGGGAGCCTTCCGAGCCGCACGAAAAGAGGCGCTGGCCGTCGGGACTGAACGTGACGCAGGAAACTTCGTCCGACTGGCCGGAGAGATCGAACATCTTTGTCCCCGTGGTTGCATCCCAAATGCAGATCGTCTTGTCAGAACTTCCCGAGGCCAGGTAGCGGTTGTCGTGGCTGAAGCTCAGGCACAGCATCTGAGCACTGTGACCGTCCAAGGAGCACAGTTCCTGCCAGGTCCCAGTGTCCCAAATCGTCACATGGGGCTTCCAGGCGGCGGAGGCGAGACGCGATCCGTCCGGGCTGAAGGCGACGCGTACGGGGGCGTTGAGAGAATGATGGCCTTGCAGCGACTGAAGAATGCGGCCCGTCTGGGCATCTCTCACCCTCACCAAACCGCCCTGTGAAGCCTCCGCGAGCAGGCGGCCATCCGGGCTGAAGGCCAGGTCGGTCGTCCGAATCTTGTCGCGGCGTTGGGCAAACACTTCCTTGCCCGTCGTCGCCTCGAAGACCAAGAGATTGTCTGCGTTGGTTCCGGCAAGAGAGCGGCCGTCCAGGCTCAGTGCCGTCGAGGGTACGCTTAGCACGGCTGAACCGATGCCGAACCCCCACCGCGCGAAGAGCTTCCGGCCCGTGATCAGCTCCCACGTCTCGAGTCCCGAGGAGATGGCAGTGAGGCGCTGGCTGTCGTCGCTGAACGTGGCCCTTCGGGGCTGTGCTGTGGAACCGGAAAGGCGCTGGCCTTCCTGGGGCGCGGTGATGTCCCAGAAGCGAATCGTCCCGTCGCGCCCGGCGGAGGCAATCTGCCGGCCGTTCGGGCTGAACACCGCCGCATTCACCACATCGGCATGGCCGCGCAGCGTCATGATCCCTCGCCCGTCGGCAGAGTTCAGCACCTGGACGGTGTGGTCGGTACAGGCGGCGGCCAGATGGCGGCCATCAGGGCTGAAAGCCAATCCCCAGATACGGTCCGCCGAAAAGTGTACGGTCGTCAGCACGTTGCCCGTGGGGACCTGCCAGATCCTGACCTGCCCGTTGCCACCGGCTGCCGCCAAGCGGCTGCCGTCCCGGCTGAAGACGACGCGGAAACTGGTGTAACCCGGAACATTCAATGGCACCGCCTTCTTCGTCTGGACCTCGACCAACCAGATCGCGGCCTGGTTGAATGCCGCCAGGTATTTTCCGTCGGGGCTCAGAGCGACACCGTTGAGGGGGGTGCGGCTGCCGAACGGTGGTTCTGGAGCTTGCCAGCTGAAGAGTTCTTTCCCCGTGGCGACATCCCAGAACTTGACCGCGGTTGATTCTGATCCACCTTCGTCGCAGGCAATTTGACGGCTGTCGGGACTGAAGGCCAGGCCCACGGTACTGTTGCCGGTCGGCCTGTCGATCGACACAAGCTGCTTGCCAGTCGCCGCGTCCCAGACGCGCAAGCTGCCGTCAACGCCGCTGGTCGCCAGTGCGCTGCCGTCGGGGCTGAAGACCACGCGGCGAACTTGCCCGGTGTGACCGCTCAGGTTGAACAGCAGCCTGCCGGTTCGGGCCTCCCACACCCGTGCCACATCGCCAACGGAGGCGAGCACCCGACCGTCGGGGCTGTAAGCCACGTCATCGACGTAACGCCCGGCGCGCACCGTCAGCAGCTCCGTGTGATGCAGCCGATTGAGGAAGTGCCATTCCCAATGGCGGGACTTCTCGTGGCACTGTTCCAGCAATTGCAGCGAGCGCACCGGATTACCGGCCAGCCACTCGCGGTGAGCCAGCGCGATCCGGTGCTGATAGGCCGCTTGTTGCTCGCGCTGGAGGTTTTCCTTGAGCGTGTCGTTGGCAGTCTCCGTCTCTTGCTTGGCCTGGCCGAGATCCGCGAGTGCCTTGGTCTTGGCGGCAAGCGCTTCGGTTTGCTTGGTCAGGGCGTCCGTTTCCCGGCGCAATGCGCCGGCCGTCTTCTCCTGTTCGCCTTCCAACTGCTTGAACGCTTCGTTCCTACCGGTCAGGGCATGATTGACCTGGTAGTTGCTGACCAGGGCCAGGCCCAACATGGCAATCAGCATGACGAGAAGGCTCATCGCCGCCAGCACCGGCCCCTTATTCCGCCGCACAAACTTCCGCAGGCGATAGCCCGCCGAGGGGGGACAAGCGACAACCGGTTCGTCGTTCAGGTAGCGCTGGAGATCGGACGCCAGTGCGTTCGCCGTCTCGTAGCGGCGATTGCGGTCTTTTTCCAAAGCCTTCATCACGATCCAGTCGAGCTCGCCGCGGACCAGCTTGGTGAGTTTGGCTGGTTCGGTTTGGCGGAGGGCGGCGATGGAGGCCAAAGTCGCCGGCTCACTCCGTGAGCCGCTTTCCTCACGCGGAGAGTGAGGAGTACTTAGGTCCGACAGCCGCGTGCTCGGTTTGGGGGGCTCTTCCTCGCGGATAATCCGGAGCATCTCGTCGAAGGCGGCGGAGCGGAGGCGCTGTCGGTCGAAGGGGGTGCTGCCGGTGAGCAGTTCGTAGAGGAGGACGCCGAGCGAATAGATGTCGCTGCGAGTGTCGATGTCGAGCTGGTTCACCTTGGCCTGTTCGGGGCTCATGTATTCGAGTGTCCCAACAATCTGGCCGTAGCCGGTGAACATCGTCTTTTCGGTCAGCGTCTGGCTCGTCGCCTTGGCGACGCCAAAATCGATCACCTTGGGGACCGGCTGCTGGTCATACTCTGCGACGAGGATGTTCGTCGGCTTGATGTCCCGGTGAATGATTCCCTTTTGATGGGCATGCTGGATCGCCTGGCAGACCGGCAGCAAGAGTTCCAATCGCTGGCGGGGAGTGAGATGATGCTCGTCGCAGTACTGCGTCATCGGCTGACCCTTGACGAGCTCCATCACAAAGTAAGGACGGCCGCTCTCCGTCGCTCCGGCATCCAGCACCTTGGCGATATTCGGATGGTCCATCAGCGACAGCGCCTGACGCTCCGCCTCGAAGCGGGCGATCACCTGCCGCGTATCCATCCCCGGCTTGATGATCTTGAGCGCCACCCGCCGCTTGACCGGCTCGGTCTGCTCGGCCATGTACACGACCCCCATCCCTCCTTCGCCGATTTGCTGAAGAAGTTTGTAGGGGCCGATCTGCGTGCCGGGTTTCTCGGCGAGCGGCTGGTCGATGGTCGGACTGGCAATCGCCACGATGGCCGAATGGGGAGTTTCCAAAAAACTCGGGCTGTCCTCGTGCGCTTGTAGAAGGGCTTCGATTCGCTCCACGGTGGCCCTGTCTTCGCCGCAAATCTGGGTCAGGTAGGCCTGACGAGCCTCAGGCGAGCCGATTTTTCGAGCGACCTCAAAAATCGCCTGGTCGTCAAGTTTCTTTGCGTCCATTTCCCGACTCCCGGCACGCGATGGGCGGCCTCCAGGAGTCAGTGCGGAATCTGGCTCCGATTTCCCCGAAGAAAAACCGCAATTTTCCAAAAAAAGTCCAGCGGAATGAGGGAACGAACCACGGATGGCACGGAATCCACGGATAAAACACCCCTTGGGCCATTCGAACCGCACTTCAAAACATCCGTGTTCGCCGTGAAATCCGTAGTTTGCTCCATCCTGCTGAATCAGTCGCCGATATGAACTCGTAACCACGACCTGGCGTAAGCCCAATCGGCATCGGCGGTTGACTCGGAAATTCCAAGGGCTTCGGCAGCCTGGCGGATCGTGAGGCCGGCAAAATAGCGGAGCTTCACGAGTTCGGCCTTGCGCGAGTCGTGAACCGCCAATCGGTTCAAGGCTTCATCCAAGGCGATCAGGTCGATGCCTCGGCTGGGGGCCTCGATCTGGTCGTCGTCCAATCCCACCCGTTCGAGCTGCCCGCCCCGTTTGGTGCTTTGCTTCCGCTTCGCGCTATCCACGAGGATCCGCCGCATGGCCTCGGCAGCAGCTCCAAAGAAGTGCCCGCGGCTGTTCCAGTGCTGGGCTTCTTCGGTATCGACCAGCTTCAGGTAGGCGTCATGCACCAGCGCCGTGGCCTGGAGCGTCTGTCCGGGCTTTTCTTGAGCCAGCTTCGCAGCCGCCAGTTTCCGCAACTCCTCATACACGAGCGGCAACAGTTGCTCCGCTGCCGCCGGATCGCCGGATTCGATTTGTGACAGGATGCGGGTGACATCGGACATGCCTAGTAGCCTAGAGTCCGGCGTTGCGATTTGGAAGCAAGCCGATCGCAAGCACAGCGGCCAGAGCAGGATTTCAGGAACTCGCGCGGCGGATACCTACTCCCACAGTGACATCACATCGTCAATTGCCCGGCGGTCGCGGTGGTAGGCGGCGTCGAGGGCGACGACGGCACTGATGGCGGCGGTGGATGCGGGCGGTGGCACGGCGGCGGCGCTTGGCCGGCTGTAGGGGGTGGCTCGGGAAATGTCCACCTGATAGCCGAGGTCGGCCAGCGACGCGACGGTGATGCGGCTGAGGGGGAGCGAGGTGCCGGGGCCGGCCCAGCCGGTCATGAGCTCGTTGGTGAAGACAGAGTCGCGCCAGTGGGAGTCGCGGGTGCCGGCGCCGCCGGAATTTTCGACGGGAATGCCCGTTTCTTGGAGGCCGAACAGGGCGTTGTACTGGGCCGTCGCTTGCGTGCCGGTATAGCGCGGGTTGCTGGTCCCCGCGCCGGTGAGGAGGCCCCGCTCGTCCCACAGGGTGCCGATGCCGAGGATGTGGCCAATTTCGTGCTCGATGACGGAGAGGAGCGAGCCATCGGCCAGCATGTCGGCTAGGTCGGCCGTGTCGAACTGCATGCTGCCGTGATAGGGCATGAGGGTGCCGGAGCGAAAACGGTCGGGCCCCGCCTGGCCGAGCGTGCCGCCGATGCCGTCGATGGCGATGGCGCTGGCGTCAATGAGCAGGTCGTCCACCAAGCGGCCGTTGAAAGTCGCGCTGGGCAAGTCGCCGACGATGATCTGCTCCCAGCGAGCGGCAGCCTGCTGGAAAATCGCCCGCTCGTTGGTGGTGAGCCCCTGGAAGTTGAGCTCGATATCGAACGCGCCGACAGTCGGTGCGGGGGTTGGTGTGGGGATTGGTGTGGGAGCAGGCGCGGGGACAGGAGTTGCCACCGGCGCGACGGAAGCACCCGGATCGATGGTCAGCGAATAGGCCGGATTGCGAACACCCCGATAACCATAGGCCCGCAAATAGTAGGTTCCGGCCGCCAGGTTCTTCAGGGAAAGCTGTTCGGCATTGGTCACGCTTTGCGAGCGGGACAGCAAGCGGCCCGAGGCGTTGTAAAGCTCCAGATCGAGATCCCCCCGGATATGGGTGAAGGCGAGCTTGACGAAGTCGCTGCTGGTGCCGGCAGCGTTCATTTTGAACTTGAACCAGTCAACAGCGTCGTTCATCACCAGGTTGCTCGTCGTCTTGGCCAGGGACAGCGTCCCCAGGTTGGCGGCCAGGGCAAAGGTGTCGTTGTTCTCGTAGGCGTCGTCCGTCGCGGCAGCGGCGCGGGCCACCGCTGCCGGCTGGATGGTTGTTTCGGCAAGGCGGGGGGCGAGCACGGCGTCCGACCCATTGCAAATTGCCGCGAGCAGACTGCGGGGTTCGAGCGATTCCAGCACGAGCGGGCGCGACGAGAGCATGAGAAAACCTCCGGAGGGGAAGGAGCACCGAGCGGTGACAATACGGAAGCGGTAATGCCAGGCAGAAAATGTGGAAAGGATTCTGCCACTGGGGCGGCGTTTGGGGGAAGAGCAAGCTGGCAAGGGGCGGAAGCTGGGGAGACAGTTTTTTCAGAATCGCCAGTGAGAAATGGGAGCAAGTGAAAGCTGCACTACGCTTGCATTCCCGGCCCTGAGACGGCAATATCTAAAGCTTTCCGCTAGTGGGCGGATTTCCCCCTTCCCGATTGCGAAAGCGAGATGCCGTGCCGACTGTCCTTATCACTCCGGAGACCATGCTCGGTGTGCAGGCCCCCTACGTTACTATCTTGAAGGCCGGGGGCTTTGACATTCGCTATCCCAAGAATCCACAGCTCGCGCGGGGACTGGTTACGGCTGAAGAAACGATTGCGGAGCTTCGGGGGATGAACGCCATCATTGCGGGCGGAGAGTTCTTTACACCGGCCGTGATTGCCGCGCTGCCGGAGCTGCGGGTGATTGCCCGGGCGGGAGTGGGCTATGACCGCGTGAACGTGCCGGCGGCGACGGAGCACCGGGTGGCGCTGACGATCACGCCGACCGCGAATCACGAAGCGGTGGCGGAGCACGTCTTTGCCATCCTGCTCGCTTCCGCCAAGCATGTAGTCCGCGACGACAAGAATCTCCGGGCCGGCCAATGGTCCCGCCAGCTCACGCAGCCAGTGCGGGGGCAAACGCTGGGGCTCTTGGGGCTAGGACGGATTGGCCGGAGCACGGCAGTTCGTGGTGTGGCGATGGGAATGAAAGTCATCGCCCATGAAACCTATCCGAACCAGGAGTTTGTGAAGGCCAACCGGATTGAGCTGGTGGATCTTGATACTTTGCTGGCCCGCAGTGACTATTTGAGCCTGCATTGCCCGCTGAATGATCAGACCCGCGGGATGGTGAACGCAGCGTTCCTGGCCAAGATGAAGCCCGGCAGCACGCTAGTGAACAGCGCTCGCGGCGGACTGGTCGTGGAAAAGGACCTGATTGCGGCCCTCCGCAACGGACACTTGCGGGGAGCGGCCCTGGACGTCTTCGAGGAAGAGCCCACGCGAGCCGACAATCCGCTGTTCGCGCTCGATAACGTGGTGGCGACGCCGCACCTGGCGGGGACGGATGCGCTGTCGCTGGAAAACATGGGAATTGAATGTGCGGAAAGTATCGTCGCCCTCCATCAAGAGCGTTGGCCCGAAGGGGCAGTGGTGAACAACGAACTGCGCAAGGGTTGGAAGTGGTAAGCCGACTGGCAATTGCGATGCTATTGGCGCTCGCGCTGGTTCAATCAGCGCGCGGGGAAGAATTCGCCTATGACGTGCTGATTCGCAACGGCCGCGTGATCGATGGGACGGGCAATCCGTGGTTTCACGCGGATGTTGCTGTGAGTGGCGACCGCATCGTGGCCATCGCCAAGGCGTTGGCTGGCAATGCTCGTCGCGAGATTGATTCCCAGGGGCTGGTCGTGGCCCCCGGTTTCATCGACATGCATTCGCATTCCGATTTTCTGCTTCTCGAAGATGGGAAAGCAGAGAGTAAGATCCGCCAAGGAGTGACGACGGAGATTCTCGGCGAGGGAGGCTCGGCGGGGCCGTATCTGGGCAAGCTCACGCCGCGTGCTTTTCAAATCGGCGAAAAAATCCACGAGTGGGCCACGCTTGGCGGCTATTTTGAAATGGTCGAGAAGGCGGGAATCTCGACGAACATTGCCAGCTATGTCGGTCTGGACAATGTGTGGCAGTGTGTGATGGGAACATCGCACGAGCGGCCGACTCCCGAGCAGTTGGAATCGATGAAAGAGTTGGTGGACGGCGCCATGAAAGAAGGGGCACTCGGCCTCTCCAGCCAGGTGATGATGCCGCCGGGTTCGTTGGCGACGACCGATGATCTGGTGCTGCTAGCCGGGGCGGCGGCAAAGCACGGCGGCATTTATTCCACGCACATCCGCAACGAAGGGCTGGGTGTGTTCGACAGCGTCAAGGAAGCCATTGCCGTCGGCGAGCGGGCGAAGCTGCCGGTGGACGTGATTCACCTCAAGATTGCCGATCAGAAAAACTGGGGACGCATGAAAGAGGTCTGCGAGCTCATTCAGGCCGCGCGGGACCGGGGAGTGAACGTGCAGGCGAATGTCTATCCCTACACTCGCGGCAACAACGACCTGGTCAGCATCATTCCTCCGTGGGCCCACGAAGGAGGGAAGGGAAAGCTGCTGGAGCGGCTCAAGGATCTCAAGCAGCGCGAGCGGATCAAGAAGGAAATCCAAGCTGGACTTCCCGGCTGGTACAACCATTACACGGCAGTCGGCGGTGACTGGGGCCGGATGCTGGTGAGCGGCAATAATTCACTCGCCGGTTTGACGATGGACCGGGTGATGAATCTGCGGACGCAAGGAAAGAAGGACGCCGACCTGCTGGATGAGCTATTGGACGTGCTGATTGAACAGAGTGGCTCGGTGCCGACGGTCTATGCCCATCACACGGAGGAGGACATGCAGTTCGCTCTCCGCCAGCCCTGGTGCTCCGTCGGTTCGGACGGCTCCGCTTTCGCCACCAGCGGCCCGCTGAAGCGGGGCAACCCGCATCCGCGAAATTTCGGCACGTTTCCGCGGGTGCTTGGCGTTTATGTCCGAGAGCAGCACCTGCTGACGCTGGAGGATGCGATCCGCAAAATGACTTCGCTCAATGCCGCCAGGATAGGGCTGAAAGACCGGGGCACGCTGCGGGTCGGCGCTTTTGCGGACATCACTCTCTTCGACGAAGCCCGCGTCATCGATCGCTCGACCTACACCGACCCGTTCCAGTATTCGGAAGGCATTGAATATGTAATTGTGAATGGCCAAGTCGTGCTGGATCGAGGGACACAAACGGGCGCTCGGCCGGGGAAGGCGATCCGCAGGTGATTGTGGCAGATGACGCAGATTTGCACAGATGAAATCCAATCCTGATTCATTCCCAATCTGCGTCCATCTGCGAAATCTGCGGACCACTCCGCCCGTAGCGAGCCTGGCGATGGCCGAATATCTTGAAGGTGAATGAAGCCCGCCTCGACACTCTGGATGCTCTTGATCTTCGCGGCGGCCATGCATTGCCTGGTGGATTTGGTGGCGGGGTCGCTGAGTCCGCTTTGGCCGATGATGGAAGGGCACTTCCACCTGCAGCCGTGGCAGGGAGTGGCGCTGTTCTTTCTGTGGCAGATGACCACGTCGATCAGTCAATTCTTTTTTGGAATGTGGGGAGACCGCTTCCATTCCCGCTGGCTGCTCTGGGTGGGGCCGCTGGCCGCAACGGTTTGTTTGGGAAGCATTGGGCTGACCCACTCGCCCATCATGTTGGCACAAATCCTGGTGATTAGCGGCTTGGGGATAGCCGCGTTTCATCCCGAAGGTGCGGCATTGGCGGGAAGCTGCGCGCCGGAGAACCGGAGCCGGGCGATGTCGATTTTTTCGATGGGGGGATTTATCGGGCAATCGATTGGGCCGTACCTGAGCGGGAAAACTGTGGAATGGCTGGGGATGCCGGGCCTGGCATGGGGAATTCTCGGCGGCCTGTTCGCAATCTTGTTTCTCGCTCCCTTGGGATTCCGGGCCATGAGTGCCACAGCGATCGTTCCGAAAAAAGCAGCCGCTCCGCCAGTCCGGCTGCGGCAGCTCTTTCGCGGGCGGGAGTGGCCGGTGGCTCTGGTGCTGGTTGTCGGATCGCTGCGAATCATTGCGGCAGCGGGGGTGCCGATTCTGCTGAGCTTTCTGCTGAAAGCGCGGAGCCTGACCGAGGCGGACATTGGCTTCATGCAATCGGCCTTCATGTTTGGGATTGGCCTGGGAGGGCTGACCTGCGCCACTCTGATGCGGCGGCACCATGAGCGGGCCGTTTTGTGGCTTTGCCCGCTGCTGGTGACGCCGGTCCTTTTGGTCATTCCCTGGACAGTTGGGTGGGTTTTGGCCTGCCTGGCGGCTGTTTCGGGGCTGCTTCTGGGGATTTCGCTGCCGGTGCTCGTCAGCCGCGGCCAGGAATTGATGCCCGACAGCCCCCGGATCGCCAGTTCCATCACGATGGGGGTGAGCTGGGGGCTCGGCGGCGGCGTGGTGTCCATCATTCTTTACATTTGCAAGAATGGGGGGCGTTTTGAGCCTGCTTTTGCGGCTTTTGCGGTGGCAACGTTGGCTTCGAGCGTGCTGTGCCGCTGGCTGCCGGAGACTAAGGGGCCCACCGGAGTTTCCGCGGCCGAGGACTCTGGCGATTCGCGGGTTGTTATCGACGCGGAAACTCCTCCCGACCCCGTTCCGATTCCATGATTGAATCGCGCCGCGGCCTTGTTACTATGGTGTCTGACGGCAGCCGGAGACTCTCCCCTTTCCGCAGATAAAAAAGATTGACTTTCCGCACTCCCATCCGGTACAGTGGAGAGGGAACAGAGAATCCGTCGGCTGCCGCTGCTATTCCGCACTTATCTTTAGTCTCTAGGTATTGCGGTGCCGAAGGGACGCACGTGAACGGTCAACAGGGGCCTGTAGCCAACACGGGCGCGAGGAAAACTCATGGCGAAAACCATTGGTGTTTGGGGGATTGATATTGGACGCTGCGCACTCAAAGCCCTTCGCTGCCGCTTGGACGGCGATGCGGTAGTCGCAGACGGATTTGACTACATCGAGTATCCCAAGCTGCTCAGTCAACCGGAGGCCGACCCGGTCCAGCTCGTCAAAGAAGCGCTGGATCAGTTCCTTTCGCGCAACAGCGTGAAAGGGGACAAAGTGGCCGTCTCGGTCTCGGGCGAATCGGGTTTGGCCCGCTACTTCAAACCACCCCCCGTCGACGTCAAAAAAATCGCCGACATCGTCAAGTACGAAGCAAAGCAGCAGATTCCCTTCGCGCTGGAAGACGTCATCTGGGACTACCAGCGGATGGCCGGCGGGCAGGAAGTGGACGGCTTTGTGCTCGATTCGGAAATCGGCCTGTTCGCGATGAAGCGCGAAGCAGTGCAGAAGGCGTTGCAGCCGTATGACGTGGCGGCGATTGAGGTGGACATCATCCAGCTCTCGCCCATCTGCGTTTACAACTACATTTCGCACGACTATCTCAAGCCGTTGCCCGAAGGAGAGGAATACAACTCGGAAGCGCCGCCGCCGTCGACGGTGGTTCTGTCCATCGGCACCGACACGACCGATCTGGTCGTTACCAACGGCTACCGGGTCTGGCAGCGTAACATTCCGCTGGGTGGCAACCATTTCACGAAGCAGCTAAGTAAGGACATGAAGCTGACCTTCGCGAAGGCGGAGCACCTGAAGCGGAATCCCAAGACGGCTGACGATCCGAAGACCATTTTCCAGGCGATGCGGCCGGTCTTCGGCGACCTGGTGACGGAAGTGCAGCGGTCCGTCGGATTCTTCCAGAGCCTCGACCGCAAGGCCAAAATCGGCAACGTGGTGATGCTCGGCAATACGGTCAAGCTCCCCGGCTTGTCGCAGTATCTTTCCAAGCACCTGGGCTACGACATCAAGGAAATCGATTCCTTCACCAAGCTCAGCGGCGCAAACGTGGTCACCTCGCCGTCGTTCAAGGACAACCTGCTTTCGTTTGCCACGTGCTACGGACTTTGCCTGCAAGCCTTGGGCAAGGCCAAGCTCAGCACCAATCTGCTGCCGCGGGAAATTGCCACCAAGCGGATGATCCGGGCCAAAAAGCCCTGGGCCATCGCGGCACTCGGCGCCGCGGTGTTGGCGTTTGGATTGAACTATGTGTTCAACTATCGCAATCTGGAAGCGGTCATTCCCGATCACACGGTGAACGACGTTACCTGGAAAGACGCGATTGCTGGTCCGGGCGGGGTCACTGAAGTCGGCGCGAAGAGCAGCTCGTTCAAAGCGGCGGACGAGGAAAAGACCAAGCAACTCACCAAGATGCGTGAGTTCAGCAACGAAGTGATGGGAACCGGCGATCGCAAGCTGCTGTGGATGGAGTTGCTGGTGGCACTCAACCAGTCGCTGCCGACCACTCCGGGACCCTTCGCCGGAAGAATTCCTACCTTCAAAGAGCTTCCCTTTGAAAAGCGGTATGAATTGCACTTGGACTACGTGGAGACTCAATATTTCCCCGTCGCGACGGGCCGCACGGGGCTAGGGGAATGGTGGACCGGCAGGGCCCAGGACTACGCCGCGCAAAAAGCCGCCGAAGCCGCTGCCGAGGCGGGATTGGCCGCTCCGGCAGCTGCGGCTGCGAATCCCGCCAATGGAGCTGGTCCCGCGGCACCGGCCGCACCCGCTGCACCCGCCGCGCCCGCAAGTACACCAGGTGCCGCTCCGCCGGGGGCCAGTCCTCCGGGTGCGGCTGGCACGGGGGGTGGCGGCGCCGTCGTTGCGGTTCCGGCCGGCGGTCCGGCGGGGGCTGGCTGGGTGGTGGAAATCAAGGGGCACCATTACTTTTATGACAAAAACAATCCGCGGGCCGGCGGTCCCCAGCACGTCCGCAACACCATTATCAAGAACCTTCAGTCCAAACCCATCCAGTTGCCGGGAATCACGGGCCAACTGGAGTGGTTCACTCCGCAGGAACTGGGCATTGGCTATGTCATGCTGGTGAGCGACGAGATTCCCCGGAAGGAACAGATCGTCAACCCGAATGCCACTCAACCGGAGAAGAACACTGGCGGGTTCGGCGCCGGGGGGGGCGAAGGTGCCAAGGGGGCCAAGAAGGAGGAGAAAGTCGATCCCGACAACCCACCCTACTTCGAGGCCATGCGCTACGACTTTACTCTCCAGTTTGTCTGGCAGGAAAAGACTATTCGCACCCGCCACGAGGAACGACTCAAAAAGATCGCAGCCGCGAACGCGGCCGCGGCAGCCGCTCCGGCCAATAATGCCAACGCAGCAGCGGCTCCCGTTGCGCCGGCAGCCAATCCGGCGAACACTCCGGCTCCGGCACCCATGCCGGCTGCCGCGCCTATGGCACCGGCGGCTGCGCCGATGGCACCTGCTGCAGCGCCGATGACACCCGCGGCTGCGCCGATGGCTCCCGCCCCTGCACTTCCACCAGCCGCGAAAGGATAACCGTCATGGATAAGCTCAAAGAACAACTCGCGGTCGTCAAGGAACATTCGTTCTGGATTCTTTGTGGCGGCATTTTGCTGGTCAGCGTGGTCAGTTGGTACATGTCCACGAACCACTTGCAGCAACAGCAGAAGAAATACAAGGGAGAAATCGAAACGGCGGTCAGCACTCTCAACGCCGTGAAGTCAACGCCGGACCATCCGAATGACAGCACGAACAAGGGCATGGATGGCGTGATGCAGAAGTTCGGTGAGGATGTCTATCAGGCTTGGACGCAACTGGCGGCACATCAGGAGCAAGTATTTATTTGGGGAGGCATTTTCGGCACGGATGGGGAATTCCAAAAGGAAGTCCGCCCCTTGCGCCCGATTGAAACAAAAGTTGACGAGGCCAGTACGGCGATCAATCTGGACAACCGCCGACTCTATCGCGATTACATCGACGACGAGATTCCCAAGCTGGCCGACATCATCCTGGCCAAGTGGCAGGTCGATGCCCAGTCTTTGGGCGGTGCCGGCGGTGCACCGGGCGCGGCGGGAGGAGCGGCAGGTGGCGCGCCAGGCGGAGGACTATCAGGTCCGATGGGGGGAATAGGACCGATGGGAGGTGGTGCCGGAATGCCGGGCATGCCCGGCGGGCAAGGATCGGCGGCCAAAGACGATGATCCCAACGTGGTTGTGATTTGGGATGAAGCCAACCAGAAAGAGATTACGCAAGTGCATTTCGGCATGGCGATGAACAGCAACGCCAGTCCTAGCACGCTGGAAGTGCTCTACGCCCAAGAAGACCTGTGGGTTTTCCAAAATCTGATGGGCATCGTCAAAGCTACCAACGGGGACGCCACCCGCAAGCACGAGGCCGCCATCAAGTACATTCAGTATCTTCGCATTGGCCGTTCTGCTGGTGACGTCGCCGGTCAAGTCATCATGGCTGGCAAAGCCAATTCCGGCTCCAACAACATGATGGAAGGGGGCGGCGCGGCCCCCGGTGGTGCGGCGGGCATGATGGGGGCGGGCGGAATGGGAGCAGGAGATGCCGCCGGCATGATGGGGGCCGGAGGCATGGGTCCAGCTGCAGGAGGCCCAGGAATGCCTGCCGGGGGCGCTGCGGGTGCCGGGGGAGCTGGCGCACAGGTCGCGACGACCGCTGCCAGCGATCGCTATGTGGATTTGAGCTATGCGTCCATCAAGGACATTAACCGTTTGCGAAACGCCTTGAAGGGATCCTCTTCCAAAACCGAAGATATGCTGCTGGCGGTGGCCAAGCGTATGCCGGTGCGTATGCAATTCACCATGGATCAGCGCAAGCTGACCACGCTACTGGCCGAGTGCGGCAATTCCAAGCTGCCTGTCGAAGTTCGCCAGGTCCGCATCAACCGCGGCACTGCCAGTTCCCTGGGTGGCGGCGGGGGCATGGCGGGAGGTGGCGGAGGCATGATGGGTGGCGCGGGGGGCATGATGGGCGGCGCCGCGGGTGGTGGAATGATGCCTGGCGCGCCTGCCGGTGGCGGCGAAGGTGGCGGCACGGGCGGAATGATGGGAATGGGAGGAATGATGGGCGGGGCCGGTGGCGGCTCGCGGCCTGCTACCGGCATTGCTTCGTCCAAAGAAGATCCCAACGAAATCTCGGTGGAGATCTACGGGATTGTGTATATTTATAATCCGCCGGAACGCAAGCTACTGGGTCTTACCGACCCGGTTGTCCCTGTTCCGCCAGCGACCGTGCCAGGTCCGGTGACAACGCCCACTGGTACCGCGCCGGCAGCTCCGACACCTCCCGTCAATGCGGGAGCCGCCACGGGGCGATAGAACAAAATGAGGATGGGCTTTCGAGCCTGTCCGCGCGACAACCTAATCAGGTTGGAGGGAGTCGAGTCGATATCGGTTGAACAATTCGGTCCAGACGGGGCGCATAGGTTGGAATTAAGGAGCGCATGATGAAAAAGTTGAAACTCAACTTCGGCGACGGTGGCATTCAGGGCTGGCTCATCCGGCACGTGGAGAAATTCGTGCTCGTGGTATTTGCCGGCGTCATGGTCTGGTTTGTCATTTCCGGCTCGCGGCTGGAAGGGATCAAAACGGGCCAGTCCCCGGATGTGCTGAAAAAAGACGCCCTAAGCGCGGTGACCATGGTCAACGAGGACCGTTGGGCTAAAGTCAAGGACCAGGAGACCCGGCGTTTTGAATCCAACGTCAAAGGGAAGGTGGATGGTATCATCGCCACCGTAGCCGATAAGAGCAAATATCCGGTGACTAAAAGTTGGGACGAGCCCCTGACCGCCAAGCTCAAGGAGCGCAGCGACCCTCGGATCCTCCCTCCTTCCGGCCTCAAAGTGGTGACCATTTACGGCCCCTTTTCCCTCATTCCCGATGCCTCGGATGTCGATCCGCTGGAAAAGGTCATCTTGGAAGAGGAAGAAGCAGATCCCAAAAAGCCCAAGAAGCCCCCGGTCAAAAAGCCGCCCAAGAAGCCCGCTGGAATGCCAGGAATGGCCGGAATGGCCGGAATGCCGGGGATGCCAGGGATGCCAGGGATGGCTGGTGGCGGAGAAAAGGGAAAAGGTAAAGGCAAGAGCAAAGGACCGGAGATGCCCGGAATGGCAGGGATGGCCGGCATGCCAGGAATGCCAGGCATGGGGGAGGACGGCGATGAGGCGCAAGGGGGGATGCCCGGCATGGGTGGCATGCCCGGAATGCCGGGTATGGGTGGCGCGGGTGGCAAATCGGGCGACGCCCAAATCATTGGCTTTCGTCCCCCTCCTTCTTCCACGATTCGAATTCAGGCAGCCAACGTTGTGATGGCGGTAGTTCCCTTTGAAAAACAAACGGAGGAATTTGATGCCAAGCTGAAGGATTCACTCGATTATGACTTGGGCCGCGACAAGCCGCACTATCTGTATTTCGCGGTTCAGCGGGTGGATGTGACGGCTGATCCGGACGCTGATCCGGCTACGCTGGCCGAGGACGCTTGGAAGTCGCTCAGCGTGGCGGCGTCTTTGGAATCCATGAAGACCTGGAACGGCTTCCCGCGCGACCTGATGGACCCGGCCTATTTGATGCCACTCTATCCGCGCGCGACGGCAGAGCAGCCGCAGCCCCCGGGACTGACCCAGCCCTTGCCGCCGTTTGTGCAGCGGGACTTGTATGCCGCGATGACCCATCCGGATATTCCCTTGCTGGCCACGGCGATCGCGGCTCCCGTAATGCCGGGCGCGCGCCGTCCCAAAGCGGGTGATCCAGCCGCTGCTCCTGAGGATGAGATTCCGACCGGTGGCACGGGAGTTCCTGGTGCCATGGGTGGCATGCCGGGAATGGCCGGTGGACCGGGAGGCATGCCCGGAATGGCTGGCGGCGGACCGGCGGGGATGCCCGGGATGCCCGGAATGGCAGGCGGACCTGCCGGTGGACCGGCGGGAATGCCGGGCATGGAGGGTGGTGGCATGCCGGGGATGCCCGGGATGCCTGGTATGCCGGGAATGCCCGGCGGAGCATATGGGGCTACCGGTCAGGAAGCCTTAGTCAAATACAAGTTGGTCCGCTTTATCGATCAGAATCTGGAGAAGGGGAAGAAGTACCGTTACCGGGTCAAGGTCTTCGTGGAAGACCCCAACTATCCGTCGGACCTTTACGCAACTCCTTCACTGGCTGGCTTGGACGACAAAGCGCGGACACGCGTGCGGGCGCTGGAAGCTAAGGACGCCAAGAGCGGCAAAGCGAAGTCAGTCTACCTCACTTCGCAGTGGAGCCCGTCCAGCGAAGTGGCCGCGATGCCACCCGCCGAATGGTTCTTCGCGGGGAGCGTGGTGCCGGAATCGTATGGTTCGGTCGACGGAAAGAAATTACCCAATTTCAGCCGTCCCTTTGCGGGGAAGGCACTCGTGGTTGTGCAGGACGACAAGAAGGCCGTGGACGTCCCTGCCAAATGGGAACTGTTCAAAGGCTCCGCGATTAACTTCACTTTGCCAGAAGTGACCGTCATTCACCCGGCGCTCGGGGAAAAACGGACAATCGAGAATTATTCCTATCAAACCAACGCGGTGGTAGCTGACATGCGCGGCGGGGAGGAAATTCCGCTGGTGACGGGCGCCCACACCTCGGCGCTGAAGGCCCCTGGAGAGTTTCTGTTCGTGGATTCCGCCGGCAATATGCACGTGCGGGATGAAGTGGACGACATCGAGCACTTTCATCGCTTCATTGGCCCGGAAGAAGATCCCGACGCGGATAAGCAGAAGCCCGGAGACGGTGGTGGGCCCCCAGGTTTTGACGGGATGATGCCGGGAGGTGGAATGCCCGGAATACCCGGTGGCGGAGGGATGCCGGGAATCCCCGGCGGCGGAGGCATTCCAGGGGGAGCAGGGGGGAAGAAGCGCTAGCAGAACTTCGTGAACTCGCGATTCAAAGTCGCCGCCTCCCTCGGAAGGCGGCGATTTTTTTGTCGATGCGGGGTTTTGGCTACTAATACTGGATCACGCTGAACACTCCGTGCGGAGCCACCGCTTGGGCGCCTCCCAGCGCGGTCAGCTCGATGGCGAACGCGCAGCCGATGATGTGAGCGCCGCACATGTCCAAAAGTTTGCAGCATGCGCCCACGGTCCCTCCCGTGGCCAAGAGGTCATCCACCACCAGTACCTTCTGGCCGGGGTTCACGCCGTCCACGTGCATCTCCAGCCGATCCGTGCCGTACTCCAGCTCGTAACTGTGGCTGTGCCGCACGGACGGCAGCTTGCCCGGCTTGCGAACGGGGACAAAGCCGGCCCCGAGCTCCACGGCAAGCGGTGCGGCGAAAATGAAGCCGCGAGCCTCGGCGGCGACAATGACGTCGAGCTTTGCACCCCGATACGGCGCGGCCAGGCGGCGGATGATCTCGCGGAAGGCCTCGGGCGCAGCGAGCAAGGGAGTGATGTCACGGAACAGAATTCCCGGCTTGGGAAAATCGGGGATGTCCCGAATGTATTTTTTCAAATCCAGGGCTGCTTCACCGCTCATGGGGCTCTCCGGCGCAAGGGGACGATCTCAGCAGCGAATATAGGCTGGACCTCCCGAGGGCGGAAGATGCGGGGTCCGCCCCGGCCGGGGAGGCCGCTATAATGCTTTCCGGCACGTTCCCCTCCGCACAGCTCACCCATGACCGAAAAGCCCAAACCGGCCACCCTCCGCCAACTTCGCGAAAGCGGCTGGCAATCCAAGACCGTCAAGCGGGAGATTTACGACAATTTCCTGGCGGCTCTGGCACGCGGCGAAGACCTGTTCCCCGGCATAGTCGGGTACGAAGACACGGTCATTCCCGAAATCAACCTGGCGCTGCTGTCCGGCCACGACATGCTCTTCCTCGGCGAAAAAGGGCAAGGCAAAAGCCGCCTGATGCGGACGCTGCCGCGGTTTTTGGATGCGGAGATTCCGTACCTCGACATTCCCGGCGTCGCGATCCACGAGGATCCGTATGGCCCCATCAGCACCATCGCCAGGCGGTTTGTCGCCGAGCATTCCGAGGAGCAAACACCCATCGCCTGGTGGCAGCGGGAAGACCGCTACGCCGAGCGGCTGTCGCCGGGGACGAAGTTCGCGGACGTGATTGGCGAGATTGATCCGGCGAAACTGGCCGGCGGCGTCAGCATGTCCACGGAGGAGGCATTGCACTTCGGCCTCATCCCTCGCATGCACCGCGGCATCTTCGCCATGAACGAATTGCCCGAGCTCGACGAGCTGGTGCAGGTGGGCCTGTTCAATATCCTGGAAGAGCGGGATGTGCAAATCCGCGGCTATCCGATCAAGTTCGATATCGACGTGTTGATTTTGTTCTCCGCCAACCCCGCCACCTATAACCGGAGCGGCAAAGTGATTCCGCAGCTCAAGGACCGGATTGGCTCGGTGATCCATACGCATTACCCGCGGGAGCGGGATCAAGGGATCGCGATTCTCGATCAGGAGGCGGGGGTGGAGCTCGGGGGCGAGTATCCCGTCGTCGTACCGTATTTCATGAAGCAGCTCATCGAGCAGATCACGGCGCAGGCTCGCAAGAGCAAGTACATCGACCAGCAGTCGGGCGTTTCGGCCCGCTTCAGCATCGCCAACTACCGCGTCATGATCGCCTCCGCCCGGCAGCGGAGCGTGGTCCTGAAAGAGAGGCCGGCTGTGCCCAGGATCAGCGACCTGGGGCATCTCTATTCGTCGTCGCTGGGCAAGCTGGAGCTGGACCTGATGGGGAGCCACCAGATGAGCGAGCGGCAGGTGCTGGACGCGGTCGTTGCCGAAGCCATCAAGGACGTCTTTAACGAATACGTGGAAGAGCACGGCCTGGCGGAGATTTCCGAAATCCTCAGCCGCGGCGTAAAAGTCGAAGTCGGCGACATGCTTCCGTCCGCCCACTATGCGGAGCGACTAAAACGAGTGCCCCCCGCCTGGAACAAGGCCTTTGACTTGAACGCCAGCAGCGACCCCGCCGTCCGCGCCTCCTGCGTCGAGTTTGTCCTCGCCGGGTTGTATTCTCTGGACCGCATCAGCCGCAACCAGCAGCACGGAAGGATTGAGTATTCGGTGTAAGGGTACCGCAAGTCAGCCCGAGATTACCCCTCCAGCACTTCCATCGCCCTTCTTAGTTCATTGCGATCATGCTCGATGAGGGCATCGGTGACGGGTTGCAAGTCGCCGCGGATGATCTGGTCGAGTTTGTAAAGGGTCAGGCCGATGCGGTGGTCGGTCAGGCGGTTGTCGGGGAAGTTGTAGGTGCGGATCTTGTCGCTCCGGACCCCGCTGCCGACCATCGTCTTGCGGTCGGCTGAGCGTTTGTCCGCTTCCAGCTTCTGGTAGTGTTCGTAGAGGCGGCTCTTGAGAATTCGCATCGCTTTGCCGAAATTCTTGTGCTGGCTCTTTTCGTCCTGCATGGCCACGACGATTCCGGTTTCCAGATGCGTCAGGCGGACGGCTGATTCGGTCTTGTTGACGTGTTGCCCTCCGGGACCGCTGGAGCAATAGGTATCCTTGCGATAGTCCTCCGGCTTGATATTGATCTCCACGTCTTCGGGCTCGGGAAGGACCGCGACGGTGGCGACCGAAGTATGCACCCGTCCCTTGGATTCCGTTTCGGGGACTCGTTGCACGCGATGTGTGCCTGATTCGTAATGTAGTTCTCTAAACACCCCTTCGCCGTCCAGACCCAACGTGATTTTGGAGAAGCCTCCCATGTCCGTGGGACTGGCTTCCATGATTTCGCACTTCCACCCTTTCTTTTCGGCATGGTGCTTGTACATCTGAAACAGGTCGTGGGCGAACAGAGCCCCTTCTTCGCCTCCAACGCCGGCCCGGATTTCCATCACGCAGCGGGTCCGGTTGGCCTCTTCTCCCCCTACCGTCATGTCCAGAATCTCCGCCCACATCACCTCGCGCCGTTCGCGGCAGCCGGGTAGTTCCGCCTCGGCCATGGCCCGTTCGTCGGGGTCGGGGCTGGTGGACATCTTGAGGAGTTCGGCGATCTCGTTGACGAGGTTCTTGAAGCGGCGGTATTTGATCGCCAGCTTGCTGAGCGAGCCGTGCTCGCGGGCGACGGCGGCAATCCGGCTTCCCACGGCGAGTACCTCGGGGTCGGACATTTGCCGTTCGAGCTCCTCAAAGCGTTGGAGCTTTCCTTCGAGCATTTCGCGCATGATCACTTACCTTCCGCAAATGGGCGGGACAGGTGGTTGCGATGGGGCTGGCAGCGAAATCCGCGCGAGCGCGCCGGGCAAGAACCGGTCCCGCATAGGACCGAATAATACCAGAACCGAAAAGAATCGCCTAAGCTAAGTCTCAGCCGTCGGGGCGGGGAGCTTTTTCTTGGTCTTTTCAGCCGGCTTTTGCACGCTGTTATAGGTGCCGGCGGCGAACTTGTTCTGGAATTTTTCGATGCGGCCGGCGGTGTCGATGTACTTGAGCTTGCCGGTGAAGAACGGGTGGCAGGCCGAGCAGATATCCACGCGGAGCTCTTTTTTGGTGCAGCGGGTGGTGAACTTATTCCCGCAACTGCACGAGACTTCCGTCACGAAGTAAGTGGGGTGGATGCCGTCTTTCATGGCCCAAATCCTGCAAAATGCCGCCGGGGAAACAAGTGTGGGAAGCCATTATTTATAGGCGGAAGGGGGGAGTTGGACAAGGGGCACTTGGATGCTCGTTGGCTTCACTTATCCAGTCATAGGCCCCTGCCAGAATCCCCCCTTGGAGGCTGTAGGACTTTCGCTGTGGAAAGGTCGCGTTCATAGTCGCTGCTGGTCACCAAGGGATATCCGTCTTGATGTAGCAGCGATTGATTGCCCCTTTCAGGCGTTCGATGCCTTGAGGCGTGACCTGGGTTCCGATGACGTTGACGGACCACAATTGCTTGAATTTCGTAAGATGCTCCATCGTCGCATCGGTCACGGACGTGCCTTGCAGATCAAGCGATCCGAGGTCGGGGGAGAGTTGCAGCGAGATGATTCCCGTGTCGGTGAGCTGCGTGCGGGCCAGATGGATCTCCGTGCACGAAAGTGGAAAAGCTGGCAGAGATTTGACCCCTTCATCGTTTATGGGGCAGTCGTTGAGGTAAAGGTAAACGAGAAACTCCAGGCGGCAGAGGTGCGCGAGCCCCGGTCCGCGGACTCGTGTCTCGTCGAGGTGGACGGTACGCAGGCGAGGGAATGCGGATAGTTTCGAGAGCCCGTCATCGTTGAGCTCCGAGTGATAAGCATTGAGGGCCTGTAACTCCGGCTTGGAACCCATGTCGCCGAAGCCGCTTCCATTGATTTTCGTGCCGCCGATACTGAGCGATTCGAGGAGGTTCATTGCGGCCAGGTGCTTCAGTCCAGCGTCGGTCACATTCGTTCCATAGAGTTCCAGGCTTTTTGTGGTGGTAAGACCGCTCAAATGCCGCAGCCCTTCATCACCCACCTTCGTCTTTGGTACCTCCAGGCGCTCCAGGTTGCGACATTCTACGAGGTGGGATAGTGCCGCATCGCCAATCGGCTGATTGCCAAGTTCGAGCGATCTCAACTGTTTGGCTCGGCAGAGCGGAATGAGATCATCGTCAGAAAGAATTCCAGAGCGATAGCCGTCATAGTGATACTTGTCCAGGTATGCGAGAGATTCGAGCTGCGGGAGCTTCACCAGATCGGCAGCATGGATTTCGATTCCTGAAACACGTAGCATCCGTACCGCCGGGAGCTGGCGGATCAAAGCCAGCACACGCTGGGAATCTTCCGGTGAATAATCTCCAAAGGAGCGAACCGAATAGACGCTGTAGAAATAGTTTTGGAGGCCGCAGTAATGAACGGCAATGGCTAAGGATTCCTGGACTTCGGAAAGTCTTTCTCCTCGCTCGGTCCACAAGGAAATGTCGTAATCCGAGGCAATTTCGAATTGCCTAAGCTCAGCAACAATTCGCGCCTGGTGCAGTCCCTTGCGGACTTGTGAAGTGACGAGGCCGAGCAGAATCGAGATTCCGACCATGAACAACAGCGCCGTTCGCAGCGAAAACCGGAATCGCCTGCGCTTGGCTGGTTTTGCAGGCGGTGGTGCGGGTGAAGTGGCCATGCCTTAGTCTTTTCTGGCCGGGACATGGGTTTCTGTACTCGGCTCAGGCTTCAGGCTGCCGAGGTTGCGGTTTCGTCCGAGTGTCTCCGCCATGAACTCGACTTCACTGACTGTGAATTTACCAGTTATTCGAAAATTCTTTGAAAAAGGACTGATAATCGTGGGCGCAGAGATCACGGTCGAATCGAGAATGATCGCAAATTGACGATGGAGATTGCCTGACGTCAGCTTTTCCATTCGCTCTGCCCCTTCGGGATGGAAGTCCCCGTCGATGCATGGCCGTAAAACTTCATCACGTGCGACTACGACTCGGAGGACATGCCAGGCGTCCACTGGCGCGTCGCTTTCGATGACTAGCACCATGTCTTTTCCTTCCGCCGTCTTTCGCACGGCAGCGTCCAGAGGAAGCGTTACCTTGCCAGGGTCGTAGCCAACCCAGGTTGCGCCTGCAATATTCTTGCCTCCCTCTGCGGAGGCAATGAGTTTGTCGTCCAAGTTTCTGATCGCGACAATTCGAAATCGAAGCAGATTGCTCAAGGCGATGGCGCGCTTGATATCCGTTACGGTCTTTTCACTCGCACCTGGTAACAGAATTTCGCAGGTGCCGTCGTCGAGGACGTTCACGACGACTTCGCCATCTCTTCTTGCATTGATGCGGTCTCGAAGAGCGGTCGCAATTTTAACCGGTTGAATGCGGCGTTTCTCCTTCGCCTGATAAACCAGCTTGTACCCGCCGACGCCGGCCAGCGGATCTTTCGCCGTTGTTGGCCCGCAGCCGACGAAAACAGAAAGGACCATGCCAAAGAGAAGAGACAAGCCGGAGAGTTTTCGCGAAACGCTCACTCATGCACCTCCACGGTCGGCGTATTCTCTTGCACCGATTTCCGCTGCGGCAGGAACGGATAGAAAAACTGCCGCAGCCAGCCGCTGGGGACTTTGTCGTGGATGCCGAAACCGGTGGGCCAAGACTTACCGGGGAGGTAGTAAGTACCGAAGAGGAGGTCGAGGACGGGGAAGTGAACAGCGAAGTTTTTGTCGATGGCTTCGCGCTCGATGGCGTGGTGCCAGTGATGAAAGCGAGGCGAGACGAAGAGCCAGTCCAGCGGACCCCAACCAATTCTCACGTTGGCGTGGATGAACGTGGCGTGGAAGGAAATGAAAATCAGGTAGGCGATGACCGGCACATGATGAAAGCCGAGCACGACGGCGGGGATGAGGGACGAAGTGCGGGTGAAGACTTGCTCCACCAGGTGCAGCCGCGAACCGGCAAGCCAGTCCATGGCGTCGGTGGAGTGGTGGACGGCGTGGAATTTCCAGAGCCAGGGGACGGTGTGCATCACCCGGTGGACCCAGTACTGAATGAGGTCCACACTGAGCATGATGATCAGAAACTGGACCACCCACGGCAGGTTTTGAACAAAGGCATGGACACGCGGCGACACGGCCCACTGAAACAGGACCGTCGCCGGCTGGATGGTGAGATAAGTGGTGAGTTGCACCGCGAGCGTGCTGATGAGGAAGTAGGTGAAGTCCGTCACGAAGCCGCGGCGAAAGATCGGTTGATCGGGAAGGCGAGCGAACAGCCGCTCCAGGGGGATGAAGATGGCGCAGGTATAGATGAGATTGAGCAGAAACCAATCGAGGCCGAGAAAGAAACCCTTGTCCTTGATCTGGTCATCAATCACCACCCGCGACCCGCCGAGCAAGGCCGCGATGAGCACGAGCCCCCCTCCGGTTAGCCCTAGGACTTTTCGCTCGCGTAGGACCAGGCTGAGCATCGCCAACAGGAACGCCGCTACCAGCTCGATATGCAGCACCGCCCGAATGATTTCGACGGGGTATTTCTCCCTCAATTCCGGCATGGTGAGGAGATTGGGGAAGTGAAAGCAAATCACGGCTCCCAGACCGACGATGCCAAGCACAATGGACAAAACGCCGCTCGTCCAGCCGCTGCCGAACCTGGTGGGAAGGTTGTCGACCGAAGAGCGATGCTCGGGAGAATCAGAAGGTGGAGGCGATGCAGGAGCTACCATAGTGTCGTTAGTCCTTAGTGATGACCGATCCGGGAATCACGCGGCCACTGGGAACGGCGAAGCCGCTGGAACGAGTATCGATGAGTTGCCTTTCGTAAAACTCCATTTGCTGATTGATCTTCACGTTTTCCGCTCCTTGCCGGCGATGGTCCAGCCACCACGCCACAACCAGGGCGATGACGACAGTGAGCCAGAGCAAATCGCGGATGGAGAATCTCATAGAGGACCATTCACGAGTTGAGTTCATTCCGAAAAACTTCCCATCCTTGGTGTTTCTGCTTTCAGAAAATCTTCATACGTCATGCTGATTGAAACCGTGTGATCTCCCGCGTTGAAATTGATGCGGGCCTGTTCTGACAACCGGTTGTCGCACCAGGTCGGAAAGTTGAACAAACTGCCGAAGGGAGGTATGGAGCCGGGGGCGAGGCCGGTTAGCTGCTCGACCTCTTCGCGGGTGGCAAAGCGAAGGCTTTTGACGCTGGCTTCCTTGCGGACCTGCTTGCTGGCCAGACGGCGGTCGGCGGGCAGGACTATCAGAACAAATTGCTCATCCGCTTTGCAAATCAGCGCCTTCGCCCCGCTAGCGAGCGAAGTTCCGCGAACCTCAGCCGCCTCCTCGCTCGTAAAGACGGGAGCGTGCTGGAGGACGCTGAAATCCACCCCTTTGCCTTGCAGGAAGCCGCTCAGGCGATCAAAGACTGTCAAAGCCATAAAGTGTTCCTTGGCCACCAGTTGCATCTAGCTGAGCAACGCCGGACTGGTATTTGACCATCTACACGGGGGTGCGGATAGAATTGCTCCCCAAATTTGAGCCTTACCAGGCTGAGAAGCCATTTGCAGCTGCTCTGTCATCAATCTTTCGAAAGTTATCAAAATTCACCCATTCCCACTCCGCCCCAGCGGCAAGTCGCGACAAAGATTGCACTCTAAGTCGTTCATTGATAAAGACTTGCAAGAATGGCTGCAGCTGCGGAAGTTTCACGTAGCATGCTTGCAAAAGGGCTGCAAATCCGTATTCTGGTGGATTGGCGCAAAACCGTCGTTCACCATTTTTAACGATTTTTTGAAGATCTCGGTCTGACAATTGCGTTTTTGCCCGCCAGCGTCCTACTGGCGGCCATCCTCACCTTTTCGAGTCCATGAGCGAGTTTTTATATCAATACCAAAAGGTCAGCCCTATATCCTGGGCCTACCTTTCGTCGCTCCTCATGATTGCCTTGTTCTTCAAGTTCAATCGCTTCTGGAGCGTGCGAAACCTCGACCTCCTCCTGCTGATTTTGCTGGCCCCCGGCCTTTTGGTCGTGCAGGCAGGGAGGTGGGAATATCGCCAGGTGCGGCTGGACAAGGCGACGCTCAATCGCGTGCAGAACGAGACTGCGGCTGTCATGCGCAAGCAGCAGGAAATGGGGGAGAATGCCCAGGCAGCCTTCAATCAGGAAACGCTCCCGGAAACGTCTGTAATCACCGAACAGAACCGATCTCCGTTCGCTGCGGCGGAAGCGCCACCCCCTGTCCTGGAGGAATCGATTCCCTCCGACGATCCGCCCCCAGCCAAGCTCACACCAACGACGTTTCCAGAAACCGGCGCCGCCATGCTAGTGCTGGCCGGCCGCGAGGCGGACGCCACCAAGAAGTTGTGGCAAGGTTATGCGTGGCTGCTGGCGGTTTGCGGATTCATGCTCATTCGGCTCCTCTTCGACCCAACCATGGTCCGCCGCCCGCTGCTGGAACCGAACCTGAACACGGGTGGCCTGCTGTTTCTGGCTGCCATGTTGTTCCTGTTTCTGATGGCCAACGTCATCACCAGCCAGGTGACTGTGAAGGATGTGAGCGGGGCGCAGGGTGCCCAAGCGCTGATCGGCGCGGAGACACGAACGGAAGAAGAAAAGGTCGCCGCCTATCGTCAATATGGTCCGGGCTACTTCATTCTGCATCTGCTGCCCAGCGTGATCACCCCCGCCTATCCTGCCGATGCCACGGCCGAAGGAGCCATCGCAACGCCCGCAGACAAAAACACAGTACCCCCCGCTGGCGACAACCCTTCTCCGCCCAGATCCGGACCCAATAGCCAGCCGGAAGCAGCCCTTGTCGCGGTTTCTAAAGCGATGGCTATCATCGCTCACCTGGCGATTCTGGCGGCCATGATTTTCATTGGCTACTGGCACTTCGAGAACATCAAGATGGGCATCGGCGCGGCGACGCTGTATCTCATTCTGCCCTACACGTCGCAGATGACCGGCCACGTCGACCACGTCCTGCCGTCGGCCCTGCTGCTGTGGGCGATTGTGCTTTATCGTCGGCCGGCGCTGGCGGGGCTCTTGATTGGCCTGGCCATGAGCACATTTTACTATCCGTTTTTCCTGCTGCCGCTGTGGCTCAGCTTCTATTGGCAGCGGGGAGTGATGCGGTTTCTCACGGGGCTGCTGGTCGCGGTCGGTGCAATGGTCGCTTCGCTCGCCTTCAGCTCCAGCTCGACAGTGGAATTCTGGACCCTGGTGCAGGCGATGTTCGGCCTGTGGATGCCCAAGGTCGGCGGCCTGGAAGGGATTTGGGCCAGCTACGGCTGGGATCCCATCTATCGGCTGCCAGTCATTGCCACTTGCGTAGCCCTCGGTGGCAGCCTGGCCCTCTGGCCGGCTCAGAAAAATCTGGGTACGCTGCTGAGCTGTTCGGCCGCGGTCATGATTGCCGTTCAGTTCTGGCACGGCCACGGCGACGGCGGCGGCATGTATTTGGCCTGGTTCCTGCCGCTGGCCTTGCTCACGGTTTTCCGCCCGAACCTGGAAGACCGGGTCGCCCTGACCGTTCTGGGCGAAGATTGGTTCACTCGGCGGCGGGCCAAGCTGGCCCAGTCGAAACGAACGACCGGCAGCAACAAAGGTTCCATTGCGGCGTTTAGTCCCGCCAAGCTTCCTTCGCCACCAGCTTCGTAATCACTGCCGCGGCACGGCATAGATCCGCACTCGCTCCTGCTCGAAGACGAGCCGCAGCAGTTGCGGATAACGAGTGGCAAAGGTCTGCTCGATGAGCGCGCTGTCGAATTTTGGGTCGCTGGCCAGTAGCAGATAATCGACCTTCTCGGCTCGCAGTTGCTCCAGCCAGAATTCCTCGTCCGTCTCGCCGCGCCGCTGCAGGGCAAGCTGCCGGTAAATCGTCTCCGCGCCGGTGAGCGTCACCGGCTGTGGCTGGTCGCGCGGATGGACGGGGATATAGACGACTCGGTTGGCGAGCTGGCTGCCGAAGAGCGGATAGACCAGGGCGTTGCCGGAATAGGCAATCGTAGCGGGTTTTTCGGCCGTCAGCTCCGTCAGGATGTTCCAAGCTTTGCCCAGCGGGCCATACATCTGCACATAGGCCGAGCCGCGGCCCTGCTCTCGCTGCCGTGACAATTCGGAATACCACCACGGCGAACTGACAACGAGCGCGACCGCCGCCGCTGCCGGAACGGCCCACGGCAGCCGCCAATTCCACGCGAGCACGCGCGGATAGTTGGCGAGAATGATCCCCACCACGGCCGCTGCAACCAGCAGCAGGAGCGGAACCTCGTCGAAGAGCAAGAAGAACAAGGCATACGCCACGAAGGCCGCGCCCACCGCGGCAGTGGCGAGGTTTTGCGTTAGCTCATTTGCTTCTCGCGTCAGCAGATGCAGACTCCATCCCAATCCGCCCCACAGCAGGTAGTACACGGGAAACAGCAGCCTATGTTCCGACCAGAACGGCACCACGGCAAAATACACTAGCACACTTGCCAGCGGATAGAAAACAAACAGAATCGTCGGCAGCAAGTCCGCCGGCTTTAATCTCCGTAGGGCCAAGAATGCCAACGGCACGAGCATCGCCAGCCACAGCACCACGCCGAATTGTCGGTTCATGGCGTAGGACTCCGCGTCCGCGAGCAACATCTTGCTGAGGGCGCCCGGCGACCAGCCGTGATTGATCAATACCGAGGCGTTGTATCTGCCAGGCAGAATTCGCAGCCCCAGGACGCGCAGCTCCGCGGGATAGAGCGGGTTGCCATGCTGCCACAGATTGCGGAAATGAAACGCCAGGCCGCACAAAACGATAGCCGCACAAATGGCCCCAACCCTGACCTTCCATCTGTGTCCTTCCGCGAAATGGGCGGACCTCTCCATCACCAGAGCGCCCATCAAAATCACCACCGCCAGCGAGCCATAGATCACTCCCACCGTCTTCGCCGCGAACGTCAAGGCGATGCCAACTGCGGCGACATACCAACCCGCCTCCCGTCGCCGGCTCGTCTCGTGTCGCGTCAGCAGCATCCCATAACCAAACGCCGCTACCCCGCAGGTCAGCAGCATTTCGCTGTTCACAATCAGCGAGCTGTGAAAGAACGGCGAAAACAGCAGCAGAAAGGCCGTCAGAAGTCGTGCCGTGACGACAGGCAATCCCAGCAGCCGCGCCGTGCGATGAAACAGCCACACCGTCAGCAGAAAAAACATCGGCTGGATGAGGAAGGCCAGGTCGTCGTTCCCAGTCAGCTTCATCAGGGCATAAATCATCGTCTCCGTGATCAGCGGCGAATGCTCGGCCGCCCCATCGTGAAACGGCAGGTCCACGGTCTGCAAAAACCCGCGCTGCGTCCAGAACGCCGGAATCGTCAGGTGATAGATCAGGCTGTCCGCGGAGAGGGACGGCACCAGCCGACTGACCCACAAATTGTAGAGATAGGTCGCCAGGGCCACAGAGAGGCCAACGACCGACGAAAAGTGCAAAGTCCTGCCGAGCCATCCCGGCTCAGCAGGCTCGATTTCGTTGGCTGTGTTTTCCAATCCGTGAGCCTCATTGGGCAGGCTGGAAGCGTGCCCCACACTAAACCTTGTTGGGCACCACAAACGGCGCTCGGTACGGCCGCGTGAGCAGAGCGTTGGCAGCTTCGACGTTTTCGCCCGTGAATTTCTCCGTGGCGGGGTCGAAGGTGAGGGTGGGGCCGAGGGTGTAGGTCTGCTTGTCGAGCGGCAGGCCGACGGCGCTATTGTTGGCGGCAAGTTTTTCGAAGGCTTCCGTCACCTGGGCGTTTTTGCCAATACTGCCGCCCACTTTGTCGTAGGCAACTTTCTCGCCGAGGCGGTAAGAGATGTTCGCCAGGTGGCAGAGGGCCGCGCTATAGTGGGCGACCTCGGCATTGGCGTTGTTGTCCTCGGGCTTGCGGCTCCGGACGGCGGAGATGAACGCGCCAAAGGCTCCACCGGCAGTGACCTTGCGCGGAGTGCCGCCGCTGACTTTTTCCCCGTCCCCCTTGCCGTCCTTGTAGAACTTGCCCCCCTTGATCATCCCTTCCGTCGTGTAGTACTCGTTCTCCACCTGGTTTGGAAAACCCGGTGCCATTTTCTCGTTGGCGACCAGTCCGCGAGTTTCGAAGATCAGCAGCACGTCGCCAAACTCCATCACAGAGAGCTGCATGTTGGGTGTTTGTCCCTGGTCGGTAGGACCTTGTCCCTCGCTGTTTGGCAGGAAGCGTCCGCCGAGAGTCCAGACCTTGGTCGGCAGCGTGCCATCTTTGATGGCCCACCGGGCGACGTCCATTTCGTGGACTCCCTGGTTGCCGATGTCCCCGTTGCCAAAATCCCAGAACCAGTGCCAGTTGTAATGGACCAGGTTGCGATGAAAATCCTGCATCGGGCCGGGACCGACCCAGATGTTCCAGTCCAGCGAAGCAGGGGGCGTTTCCACCGGCTTGAAGCCGATCGACCAGCGAGGCTTGCAGCAGTACCCCTTGCTGACAAGCAGCTTGCCGTACTTGCCGCTTTGCAACGCGGCGATTTCATCGGCCCGGGACTGGCTGCTCCGCTGCTGCGTGCCGTGCTGGACGACGCGGCCATATTTAGTGGCCGCTTCGACGCACTTCCGCCCTTCGTAGGGATTGTGGCTGATCGGCTTTTCCACGTAGACATCTTTTCCCGCCTGGCAGGCCCAGATGGTGAGGAGCGAATGCCAGTGGTTGCAAGTGGCAACGGTAACGACGTCGAGATTCTTGTCGTCGAGCACTTTGCGGATGTCCTGCACGGCGGCGGGGCGGACCTTGCTCTTGGCCTCGACCGACTTGCTCCGCGCTTCCCAAATGGTCTGGTCGGGATCAATCAGCGTGGTGATGCGGACGTTGGGCAAGTCCAATAGCTCGCTGATATGCGATTGTCCCCGCCCGTTGATTCCCGCGACGCCGATATTCACGGTGTCATTGGCCCCAATCACCTTCCCCGAGGCTTTCGTCCCAGAAATCGTGAAAAGTGGAAAAACAGCACTGGCGGCAGCGGCTTGCAAAACGCGGCGGCGGGAAAGGCGGGTCATGACAGGCTCCAAGAGAGAGGTGGGGCGGACACCGCAAATTACACCACAGCCACGGGTGAAAGTCCAGCGCGGGACGTTTATCATCGCCGACCTCACGCCCACGCAAGGCCGTGGGCGTGCCACCCACTCATTTCCTCGCCACCGCCACCTGCGTTTGCATCAGGCTGATGGCGATGGCCTGAAAGACCGGCTCCATCTTTTCAAACTCGCGGCTCTCGGCCTGGTAGTGCCAGACTAGGGTGTAGGTGGGGGTCTGCACCGCCCGGATTTTCGCTTCCACGAGCAGGTCGAGAAAGAAGAAGCAGATATCGACCCCCTGAGCCCACAGGTCGCCGACCGATTCCTTCGCTTCCAGGATTTCCAGCTCGGGATATTCCTCGCGGATGGTGGCGATCACCGTGTCGATGATCTCCCCAATGTCGTGCCCAGCCGGATAGACATGGAGCGTGAAGAAGCTCGTCTCCTCGCTCTGCACGGTCACGCCGCGGGGCCAGGCTTCGATCTCCTCATCAACCAGCGACCAGTTCTCGGGATAGAGGAAGCGGATACCAGATTGTGTATACAGCGCGGGCATGAGCGAGGCTCGGGGAACAGAGATACCACACCGTTTTCAGCCTATCCCCGCGGGTCGATCGCGCAAAGAGGCGTCAATAAAACCGCCAGGTTGTGTACAGCTCACTTCTTGGCTGCCGGAAAGATCGTCGTCCAGTCCTGTTTCATATCCACAACAGTCCAGCCGCGCTCCGAGGCCTCCTGAAGCGCCTCGACTAGCTTGCCGCTGCTCTTGGGCTTGGAGTCGTAAGCGTATTCGCGCTGGGCGTCCGTATGGTGGACGAGGAGGCCGAAACTGGGGCGTGGGTTCTTGATGGTGGTGTATTGCAGCATCGCCAGGTCGCCGTCGCTGTTGCCAAAACTGGCGATGGGCCGGCGGCCGATAAACTGATGGATGGCGACGGGTTTTCCCGCTTTGTCGTCTACAAACAGATGTTCGAGCGTCTTCACCAGCACTGGTCCACTTTCGCGTAGCTCAAACCGGGTTTGCGCCGTCGAGCCGACAACCTGTTCGGGCGGGATGCCGTAAACGCGCTCGGCCCAGACGCGCATGAAATCCGCGCCGCCACCCGAAACGATGAACGTCTTGAAGCCGTTCGCTCGCAGGTAACGCAAAACCTCCTGCATCGGCTGGTAGGTGAGTTGGTCGTAGGGCAGGTCATATTTGGGATGTTTAGCGGATGCCAACCACGCCTCGACGGAGTGCTGGTACTCGTCGGTGGTCATCCCGGCATGGGTGAGACCGATGATCCGCATCAAACCGTTGTGGTGTTCCCCTTCCAGGAGCTTCGCCAGGTCACCCGCCAAAGCAGCTTGCACCATGGAATCCGCGGCCAGCTTGGGTTCCTTGGGGGCGCGGCGTTTCAATTCGTCCATGACGAAGGCAAGCTGAAACGGCAGCGGATTTTCTGGCCAAAGCGTGCCATCGTTGTCGAACACGGCGATCCGCTCGGCGGGAGGGACAAAGTCGGGTGAACCATCCTTCGTCACCTTGGCGACGAAGTCGAGGATGGACTGTTTGGCTTTGCCGTCGTTCCAAGACGGAAGCGGATCGGCACTTTGCGCGGAGGCAATGCCGATGGACAAGTACGCAATAAATGTTGAGACAAGGAACAAACTCTTCATAGTGAATTCCTGGCAAGGCCGCACCCGTGGTGGTCACGGGTGCGGCTTGGGACGGGTCTCATTTCCGCGAAAGCGGCACTACTTGTTGCCGCCGCCTCTTTGGAGCGACTCCATGACCTGGTCGAGCGAAAAACTTCCGGGCTTCTGGCTCGGCGGAAACTCCTTGAACGTCTCCAGGAACTTGCCGACATATTGCTGCGCCGGAACGAGCAGAAAGATGCGGTCGATCCGCCAGCGTTCATAATCGGCCCCAATCTTGTCGGCCTTCTCAAACGGATCCGAGCGCAGGTTGAAGAGCTTGGGCAATCGCAACGGCACGAACGGTTCCTGCCAGACGTCGAAGCCTTCTGCCCGCTGCTCGGCGAATACGAACTTCCACTGGTTGACGCGCAGTCCAACCAATGAGCCGTCATCATTGAAGTAGAAGAACTCCTTGCGGGGGGAGGCTGACTTGCCGGCCAATGCATCGGTGATGTTGTAGCCGTCGAGATGGACCTTGAACGTCTTGTCGCCGATCTTCATCCCCTTGAGGAGCTTCTCCTTCACATCGGGTACGCCTGCTGCCGCCAGCAAGGTGGGGAACATGTCCTCGTGAGCGAAGATTTCATTGTTGACGGTGCCGGGCTTGATGACTCCGGGCCAGCGGATAGCACAGGGGACGCGGTAGCCCCCTTCCCAGTTGGTCGCCTTCTCGCCGCGAAACGGCGTTGTGCCGCCGTCCGGCCAGGAGAATTCTTCCGCACCGTTGTCAGTGGAGTACATGACGATGGTGTTGTCCTCCAGGTCCAACTCCTTAAGCTTGTCGAGGAGTTGTCCGACCATCCCGTCATGTTCGACCATGCCGTCGGGATAGATGCCCAAGCCGGTCTTCCCCTCGCTCTCCTTCTTGAGGTGCGTATGGATGTGCATGCGCGTGGAGTTCCACCAGACGAAGAACGGCTTGTCCGACTTTTTGGCCTTTTCGTGGTAATCGAGCGTGGCCTTGGTGAACTCCTCGTCGATCGTTTCCATTCGCTTCTTTCCCAGCGGGCCGGTGGACTCGACTTTCTGGGTCCCGTCGGGCATGGCCCAGGTGTGAATCACGCCGCGAGTCTGGAACTTCTTGATCAGGGCCGGATCTTTGAAGTAGTCCTCATTCTCAAACTCTTCCTCGGCGTTGAGGTGGTAGAGCGAGCCGAAGAATTCATCGAACCCGTGAGCGGTGGGGAGATGCTCGTCCAATATTACAGGTCCGCCGGGAACCGGCAAGTCGAC
>SXGT01077540.1_pt1 | contig 40123 bp, 58 predicted proteins | sample 3176221 | NCBI WGS metagenome assembly SXGT01 (sample SAMN11356862, study PRJNA531348) | freshwater metagenome | isolation source: freshwater sample F1-120 | place: China: Fuxian Lake, Yuxi | collected 2017-12-25
AATCCGCCAGAAGAAAATACAGTGATTATCACTTGTCTGTCATGTGCAGCCTCTAGGCATCTTTTGTAATTCCTGATTGGTGTATGCCCTGTCTTCAGTTGCATTTTGTTTTCTTGGGTATAGTTTGTGCAATGATTTCCAATCAATGGTAATTCTGTTTGCATCAAGTAACACCTTGATTGGCTTGATATGATTTTCCAGCGTTGCTGAACTTAATTGGCTTGATTCGACTCTTTTCTTCTTTGATGTATGTTGCAATGATATCAGTTGCAAGTTCTGGATTATTTTTTAGCCAGACTCACAAAAGCCTTTACAAGAATTTTTACATCTGGATTATGATCAAAATTACTTGTCTTGCATTCAACTTCAACTGGAATCTCACGCTAATCCTCTAGAACAAAATAGAGCATAAAATATTCAATATTAGTTAAATTCAACAAATCTACAAGAAAGTTAATTGAATAAAAAAATCTCTCAGGTTTTACGTTCTCTTGAGAAAAGAGCAAATTATGAGAAAAAAAACTATAGTAAAATTCATCATGATAAAAGAATGCTTGCAATAACTAAAGACACTGGAATTTTCTACAACCTGCTTCTAAGAATACACAAACCAAAAAAGATACTAGAGATTGGTACATCTTTTGGTTACTATACATTATGGTTTGCAGATGCCATGAGTAAAAACTCAAAGATAATAACTATAGAAAAAAATCCAAAAAAAATTAAATTTGTAAAAGATAATTTCCATAAAGCAGAGGTAGCAAATAAGATAGAAATCAAAGAAGGCATAGCAAGAGATGTTTTGATTCAACTATGTAAATCTAAATTAGAAACACAAGAGCAGTTTGATTTTATATTTATCGATGCAGACAAAGAAGAATATCCGTTTTATTTTGATATTTGCTTGCCAATGTTAAAAAAAATGGTATAATTGCAGCAGACAACATTATTTTTCCAAAGCGATTTAAAAAACACATAAAAAAATATCTAAACCACATTAGAGGGGTTAAAAGTGTCAAATCAATTACATTTCCTATTGGCAATGGACAAGAATTATCTTTTAAAATTTAGTAATAGGACTAAAACTGGTTAATGTCTAATTTTTAAAATTATTTTAAAGAGTCTGCATTTTTTTTACAAGATGAACATAACAATGAAGTGGTGTCTCGTCCGCAAGATATGCACTTTGATACCTTTCTAAAATTATTTGGTTTACCCATATTTCGAGTTAATTTTATTACTATAGTAATAACAATTGCCGCAACTGCGACTGCAATAATAATTCCAAGTACCATTCTCTATTCAGATTTTTAGCTTCTTTTAAGACTTTTTAAATTTGCAGACATTAAGGCAAAAACTAGTGTATGGTTGTATTAATTCCTCAAATTAGGAATTTCCATTATTTAAAAAAAATCTAGCAGGCTTTATCGCATTCGCAATTTCTACTAGAAAACATTTTTTTAAGAAAATCTAACTTTGAGTGGGGAATTGAAGGTTTTTTGCCAACAAACTTGAATAAAGTTATCCCAGTAACAGAGCTAGTTCCTTTGATTGCCCAGTGACCATTTTTCATTAAATATGGTTTTGGGTTTTTCATGGTCACTTGTTTGTGTGCCTTTACATCGTATGCCTGTATTTCTGACATTACCCAGTATGGCAAAATCTGTATTACTTTGGCATTGTGAATTTTTTCGTATCAATAAGCTCGTAAATAGTACAATAGTCTAAAATTAGATAATTGCCCGTAATCTACCTTGATTCTCAATTATTTCTAATACTTGGGGGGTAGTTTCTAGGCTTATTGGCTCAATTGTGATGCTATGACCTCCCATCTCTTCAGTAGCACTTTGAGATGCGTTATATCCAACAAATACTGCAACGATTAGAAACATTGCAATGACTAGTCCAATTAGGATATTTACCATGTTATTTTGAATTTTGATACTAGGTGAGTATAAACATTATGAAAACCAAAAATCTCAATTGATCATTTTGAAAAAATTAATTACACCACAAAATATGGAAATATTATAAAATCATGATTGAAACTGAACTTGGAACTTTACGCAGAACCCACTACTCTAATGAATTAAGTGCATCAATGGATGGAGATACAGTTACTGTAATGGGGTGGGTCTTGACAGTTAGAGGTCATGGCAACATTAGCTTTGCAACTATAAGGGACAAAAATGGTGACCTTTCAGTTGTTGCAAAAAAAGGAGATTGTCCTGATGAGATACTTGAAAAAATATCTTTACTAAAGGCACATTCATCAATTGCAGTTATTGGAAAAATAAAAGCATCTGAAAAAGCACCAAGTGGATATGAAATTATTCCAAATGAATTAAGAGTATTTTCAGAAGTTACAAAAATTCCTCCTTTTGAACCAACTGCAAAGACTGTCAAAAACATTGATACACGATTAGAGGTAAGACCTATTGATTTAAGACGAAATGTATTACAACATGTTTTTAAAATTAGAAGTTTAGTTTTAAAAACAATAAGAGATTACTTTACAGAAGAAAATTTTATTGAAATTAATACTCCAAAAATGATTGCAACTGCAACAGAAGGTGGAGCTGCATTGTTTCCAATATTTTACTACAACAAGGAGGCATTTTTAGCTCAAAGCCCCCAATTATACAAAGAGCAACTAACAATGAGTTTTGAAAAAGTCTTTGAGATTGCTCCAATTTTTAGAGCAGAGCCATCAAGAACTAACAGACATTTGGCTGAAGCAATTTCAATAGACTTGGAAGAAGCCTTTGTTGATTACAATGATGTAATGAATAGAATTGAGGAGATAATCAAAGTTTCAGTAATTGCAGCAAATAATTATATTAAAAATAATCCAGATTCTGAATTTACCCAAATTATAGTACCAAAAAGCATTCCAAGATACACCTATGATGATCTTGTGGATAAAATGCAAAAAGCAGGTGCAAAAACAGAGTGGGGAGATGACTTGTATCCTTCAAATCTTAAAAAAATTGGATTAGATGGATTTTACTTTATTACCGATTGGCCTTTAGGACCAAAGCCATTTTACGTAAAAGGAAGTAAATCAAATCCTAAACTTTCAGAGTCATTTGATTTGATGTTTGGAGATTTAGAATTATCCTCAGGAAGTACAAGAATTGAAAAACGTGAAGAGTTGGCTCAAAGAATGAGTAACAAAGGTATGAAAACAGACTCTTTTGAGTACCATCTTAACGCATTTGATTATGGTGTACCACCACACGCAGGTTTTGGTATTGGTCTTGAGCGATTAATTATGGTTTTAACTGGAACTGAAAATATTCGTGATACTACATTTTATCCAAGAGATGTTGACAGATTAACTCCATGAGTTTATTCTAAAATTTCTTTGTAATCCTGTATTTCCATCATCAAGGATAAATCATTTTGTAAAGGATTATGACAGTGTGCAAAATTAAGATTATCTAAAAGTGAATCTATCAAAGAACATTTGTTTTTTTGTATATTGATAATACATATCAAAAGCCATATCAAATGAATAACATTTTTCAATTTGATTCCAATACTCCCCCCCTTATTGCAACATATTCTACTAAAAAATCATGTATGGGTGATTCAACAATAGGTGCCAGATTAAATCGTAAAAGTTTAATTAAAATTGTTTCAAACTCTTTGTCCAGATTTGCATCATAGATTTGTGTGTAAATACTAGTCATACATAATCACGTAAATGCCATGATTTCATATTTTTCAACTTTTTCTTTTAATTTTTCTTTCTTTCTATCTTTTGTATTTTTCACGATTTATCGATGTGATAATGGAATTTAATATAGATTGTATAAAATGTAAACAAATTTTTAGGATAATAAAAAAAACTACATAATTTCTGAACGTTTGTCACAAATATGAGTTTAGAAAAAAGAAGAGTTTGGAAATTACTTCCAAGCATACCATAGACCAAGACTAGTACCAATTTGGTATTTTTCTTTTGCACATTGGTCTAGCATTTTATACATGCTTTTGCTATCAGTAAAGTCACCCATAATGAACACTTTGTAATTTGTGCCATCGTATTGAGTGCCTATACATTTTACTTTGGTTGCTTGTGCATGATAACTTGCATAGCTTTCAGGAATTGCTACTGCAAAAATCATTAAACCAAACATTAGGGAGATTCCTAATGTTGTTATTTTATTCATTATCTCAATTCTGTTTTTTATGACTTAAGCATTATTCACTAATGTGAGTTTAGAAGTTAATTATTATTTTTATTTTAATCTAACCCTTTTGCACCACTAAGGTCTGCACCACTAAGGTCTGCACCACTAAGGTCTGCACCACTAAGGTTTGAATTTTGAAAGTTTGCACCATTAAGTTTTGCACCACTAATGTCTTTTCCATGTAAATCCATTTCATGAATATCACAATTTGCCAGTAATGTACCTTTAACCAAATTTGCACATTTGTTTGCTACTTTCTTTGCATCAGCTACTTTCTTTTTCTCCAATGCCTTTGCATCAGCTTCTTTTGTTTAATCAGCTCCAAAAGCAGAATTTGCCGTAAATACTGAACTAAAAAAAATTACAGTTAGAAGGGTAACTAGAATGATTTATTCAATGATTCTCTAAATTTTGTATTAACTTAAGGATTAATTCCATTTTCAAATTCAGGATTTATGAGTAAATAATATATCATCTGTACAAATCGAGCTTTAAACTATTCATTGACCATATATTTATCCATGAATGTCCTAACATATTGTGATGTGGTGGTAAGTGAAGCGAATTATTTATGTGAGCCATGACCAATTAAATGCAAATCATGGAGCCCTAAAGGGTGCTAATCCAAAGGATGATCTAATTGTTTTGGTGCAGAGTGCGCGAATGCTTACCCCCGAATTTGGTAGCAAGGTAAGGCTCTACTATCTCTTATCTAGCGCTGCTCATTTTGTTGAATCCTTAAAAGCAAATGGCTATACCGTTATCTATCAAAAAGGTGCTACCACAGTTGATGGGTTAAAGCAGATTCAAGATAAGTATCCAAAGCTGCCGATAATTGCAGCCACCCCCTCCTCCTTCAGATTGAAACAATCACTATCTGGTTTTGGTGTCTCATTTGTTGAAAATGATTTCTTTCTCACTTCTCCTGCGATTTTTAATCAATGGGCTGACGGACAAAAAAGTTATGTCATGGAGTCCTTTTATCGAAGCCAGCGGCTTCGCTTAAATGTTTTAGTTGAAAAAGGAAAGCCAGTAGGAGGAGCTTGGAATTTTGATAAGGAGAACCGCTCACCACTTCCTAAATCTTATAAATTTCCACCTTACTTAGAACACAAGCCAGATGAGATTGATATCAAGATTGCTTCTGAGCTTGGTATTAAACCAGTTACAACTTGGGCAACTAGTAGCCAGGGTGCCAAAAAGGCTTTAAAAAACTTCCTTGATAATCACTTTGCCAATTTTGGTCCATATGAGGATGCGATGACAGTTGATAACTGGGCACTTCACCATTCATTGCTTAGTCCCTATCTAAACAATGGTCTGCTTCACCCAGCGCAAGTATTAGATGCTGCGATTAAAAGATTTGAAAAAGGGGATATTCCAATTGCTTCTGCAGAAGGTTTTATCAGGCAAGTCATTGGCTGGCGAGAGTATGTAAATGGGATGTATTGGTATCTAGGGCAAGATTACAAGGAGCTAAACCATCTAAAGGCTAAGGTGAAGTTATTGCCGTTATTTGATGATTCAAGTAAGACAAAAATGAATTGTATTAAGAGTAATTTAGAGGACATTGAGAACCGCGGTTGGGTTCACCATATTCCACGTCTGATGTTGCTTAGTAATTTAGCTTTAATTACCGGCACTAATCCACAACAATTCTTAGCTTGGATGCGACGAGTATTTCTAGATGCCACCGATTGGGTAATGGTGCCAAATATAATTGGTATGGGATTACATGCAGATAATGGTGTGATGATGACCAAGCCATATGCAGCAGGAGGTGCTTATATTTCAAAGATGAGTAATTACTGCAAAGGTTGTGTTTATGATCCAAAACTTAGAACTGGAGAAAATGCCTGCCCATTCACAACCTTGTATTGGGATTTTCTAGATCGAAACCAAGAGGAGTTTGCAGGAAATTACCGAATGGCTCAGCAGTTGTTTGGAATCAAACGGTTAAAAGATATGCCTGAGGTGAGAAAACGGGCACAAGTGGTACTAGCTGGTCTAAATAAAGGATTAATCTAAATAATATTCTAAATCAATCTATTGACTTAAGCATTTTTCATAAATACAAGTTTAGAATCTCTTTCTAATACCAACAATTACAACAGCTGGAATTCCAATATACATTCCAAGATTTAGTATGATCAATGAAATTCCAATTCCTAAAACTTCTGATTCAGTTTCTGCATTTTCCATCAAAGATAAGCTTGTAATCATTGGAGTGATTGCAATCTTTACTGCCTCTTTGAAAACAGGATTTTCTCTTTCCCAATCTGCTATAGTTGGACTAAAAGAGTAATAGAAATTATTGAATGAACTCATGAATGAAGTTCCAGAGGCGGTTTGTAACAGGGAATTATCTCTTAACTCTCTTAATCGTTGAACTTGTGGTGCTAGTTCAGTTCCATAGGTGGCAGTTGCAATTAGACAACCGCCGCCTCCTTCTTCAGATGTAGTAATTTCTGATTGTATCTCCTCAGACTCTGATGCAATAACCTCTGTCTCTAAAGATTTTTCAGCAGCAGCTATTGGTAAAATTCTATAAATTACACTTTCACCATGTGATACCAAGTAAAGAAATCCATCTGGACCTCTTTCAATATCTGTAATACATCTAAAACCTGTTCCAAGCATAATTTCATCTGTAGAATCGTTTTCATTAACTAAATTATCTTGCAAATCTGAATTTGAAAATACAAATCCATCTCTACTTTGATTTAATTGAAATTTATACAAATGTCCATTATTACAATCACCTACAAAAATAGAATTATCATAATCTCTAGTTTCTTTAAAATTTCCAAAACTTATTGCTGCAGGTGCAACAACTTTTTGCCAACTAAATTTTGGATCAGCATATTGATAATCCTCGTATACTGGCAGACTGGCAATTTCTGATAGAGTTGCAGGTCCCATTATCGTCTCCCAGCCGCTGTTAAATTTATCTTGAATTAAATTAATTTCATCAAAATCATCATCCCCATTTTCTGTATCCCATAAATTTCCGTTAACTGGGTCTATTGCAAGACCAAAACTATTTCTAATTCCAATTGCATGATATGGACCATCAGGGTCTACACGTAAAATTACACTAGTATCCATGTAGTCTTTAATTCCTGGTGGATAAAGATTCTCAAGTGGTTGATTTTGAAGTGGACCATATTTTCCAGTATCACCAACTACTGCATACACTTGTCCATCTAAACCAGTAACCATAGCTCCACTGTTATGATATTCATTAGATGGTAACTCTTTAATCAAAACAGGATTTACTAATTTTTCACCATTCCAATCATATTTGTAAATTCTATTTCCTAGCTGTTCTTTTTCTGAATTAATTTCTGTAAAATAAAGATAAACTGTAGAGCCAACACTTGTAATACCTAGTAAACCACTTTCTCTAACTGGATTAACATCTATTTGTAAAACTGGGTCTCGATGTATTACACCATCACGAATTAATTTAACATTGCCTAATTTTTCTACAAGTAAGATATCATCACCAACAAATGTCATTGTAGTGTATCCCCAACCAATTTCACCGGCATATACTTCAATAATCAAATTATCATCATACAATACAGGTTGAGCAAATGCACTTGGAAGCATAACTCCAAGAATTACAACTATTGCAATGACAAATAGAGAATTCAATAATATGGTGAGTTTTTTACTATATTTAAAAAAAAATCATCTTTTAAAAAATGATTAATTACTAAATACCCCACAAAATTAGATAACAGTAATGGCAAATTCAGGTAATTTTCACATGTCAAAATCTAATGCTCCAAAGATATTTTGTGCATGGTGTCAGAAATGGAAAACTGGTCACATTGTTTTAAAATTTCCAAAAGGCGCAAACTGGCAAATTCATAAGCACTTTAATGGTGAAAAGCCCTGTAAAGGCTCAGATAAGGTGGTAATGAAGCCCCATTCTGATGAATCACCTAAAAAATAGATTATACAATTACAAACTTCCAATTTGATATCCGCAGTTTGTACAGCGATTAGCTTTTTTATCAAATCTTAATTCCTTACAAGAATTGCATCTAGTAAAAGCCATAGTTGTTTATTTGTAGTCTGATTATATGAGTAAATCGAATTTCTTTTATTAAAATAAAGTACAATTAATTTTCAAAGTGTATTTCAATATCTAAAATTAGTGCCATAAAATCAAAGTTATATTGGATTTAGAGCATATTTGATTTTGTTTAAATTGATTTTATCTTAAAATTTTTATTGAAATATAAATTCATACAATACATGCCATTTGTAAAAGAGGGAGACATAATGAATCCTGAGATTGCAGCATTGTATAAAGAAATTAATGATGAACTCCAAATTGGAAAAATTCCAAATATTTTAAAAACTACCTCAATTGATCCACAAATTGCAAAATGGTTTTGGGATGGAGTAAAAATTATTTTACTTCGTGAATCATCAATTCCAAGAATTCTAAAAGAATCTATTGCAGTTGTAGTATCAAATGCTAATTCATGTAAATACTGCACACAAGCTCATGGAATGTTACTGCAATTAATGGGATTTACTGATGAGAAAATTGCAGACCTTAAAAATAATTTTGCTAGTTTTTCAGATAAAGAAAAAGCTGCATTAAACTATGCATTAAAAATTAATGATTCTGCAAACATGACAACAAATGATGATCATCAAATTTTAAAAAAACATGGATATGATGATAAACAAATTGTGGAGATAACATCTGTTGTTGCAGCATTTAATTGGGCAAATATTATTGCTGATGCATTAGGTACTGAATTGGAATCCTGACTAATAGTTTTAATGATAATTTTTTGATTTGATAATCAATTTTTTGATTGTTTTTTTATTTTATGAAAATTTAGAGATACAAGTCAAGCCAAGATTAGAAAGGATCATGAAAAGAAGGGGGATTTGAACCAAACTGGAATTCATGTTAATCTAGGCATAAATTTTGTATAAACCAAAATTACTGTAATTATCAATTTTTTTATTGTTTTTTTATTTTATGAAAATTTTTCAAATCAATACATTGCCATAGGTAATGCTGGGCTGCGATAATTCAACTAACGCATCTTTCCGAATTATCGCGCTACCTTGTGGCCAAATTCTAAAAATAATTACATGTAGTGCCTACATTTTATAGGAAGATTGATAGATTAACCAAATGTGAGTATAGAAAATGGTTACTGTTGAAGAAATTGAACATGTTTCAAAATTAATGAAAATAGATGTTGATGATAATGCAGAATATTTAGAAAAAGTTCAAACAATAATTAGTTATTTTGATATTTTAGATTCTGCAGGAGTAGAGTCTGAAGAAATCTCGATGCCAGAAATTTCAATTGAAGAATTAAGACGTGATGAATACATTCCCTTTGCTGAAAAGCTTATTGAAAAAATGAATCATTACAAAGGAACCTATGTACGAGCACCAAAGATGTAATGATGAATCTAAAAATTTCTGCCCTTGAATTTGTCCAAGAAGCTAAAAATGGTAATATTTCTGTAGAAGAATTTATTGGAAAAACACTTGAAAGAATTAATAAAGTTGAGGATAAACTTCATGCATTTTTATCAATTAATGACAAAGCACTTGATCAAGCTCGCAACATTGATAAAAAAATTAAATCTGGTGAAAAACTTGGAGCATGTTTTGGAATGCCAATATCAATTAAAGATAACATATGCATAAAAGATAGTAAAACTACATGTGCATCAAAAATGCTTGAAAACTTTGTTGCACCATATGATGCAACAGTAATTTCAAAATTAAAAAAACAAGATGCAATTTTTATTGGTAAAGTAAACATGGATGAATTTGCCATGGGACTATCAACTGAATTTAGTGCATTTGGTCCAAGCAAAAATCCCTGGAATACAGAATATGTGCCAGGCGGTTCATCAGGGGGAAGTGCAGTATCTGTGAGTTCCTATGAATGTGTTGCATCATTGGGTTCGGATACTGGGGGTTCTGTTAGAAACCCTGCTAGCTTTTGCTCTACTGTTGGCTACAAACCAACTTATGGTTTAATCAGCAGATATGGATTAATTTCATATGCAAATAGCATTGAACAGATAGGACCACTTGCTAGAACTGTAAAGGATACTGCATTTATGCTAAATCTGATTGCAGGAATTGATCCTAACGATAACACTACAGTAAACAACAACAATGAGGATTATTTGGCAAATATTGATGCAGGAATCAAGGGCAAAAGAATTGGAATAATTACTGAAATGATTGGTGATGGTATTGATCCAGAGGTAATGACTGCTACAAAGGAGGCAATTTCAAAACTTGAGGGACTAGGGGCAATTTGTGAAGAGGTATCATTGGGGATGGTAAAGTATTCTGTTGCTGCATATTATACAATTACTGCAACTGAGGCAGGAAGCAATTTAGCTAGATATGATAATTTAAGATATGGATATGAAATGCCAGTTGAAGGTTACGAGTTTAATTCATACATTTCAAAAACAAGAAAAAAATTTGGACCTGAGGTAACACGTAGAATGATAATTGGAGGATTTGTACCATCTGCAGGACATGCTGGAAAGTATTTTCTTAAAGCAATGAAAGTAAAAAGTAAATTAACTAAAGAAATCAATGAGGCATTTAAGAAATTTGATTTACTTATTTCACCAACAGTTCCAATATTGCCATTTAAAATTGGAGAAAAAATTAATGATCCTGTATCTCTATTTTTAGTTGACATTAACACAGTTACAGCAAATCTAACTGGAAAACCTGCAATTTCAATTCCATTTAAAATAGTAAATGGATTACCAATTGGAATTCAACTCTTGGCAAATTCTATGAATGATAAATTACTATTACAAGCAGCATATGCTTTAGAACAAACTGTTAAACTACCTGAGGTACCAATATGACAAAAATTGGTTTAGAGATTCACTGTCAATTAACAAATTTACAAAGTAAATTATTTTGTTCATGTAAGGCAAACTATCGTGAATTCAAACCAAATGAAAATATCTGTCCTGTATGTGCTGGAATGCCAGGAAGTTTACCAAGACTAAATCAGGAAGCAGTAAAAAAAGCAACAATGATTGCAATGGCATTAAATTGTACTACACCTGATAAAATTGCATTTTTTAGAAAAAATTATTTTTATCCTGATTTACCTAAAAATTTCCAAATTACTCAATTAAACATCTATGGAGATACAAGTGTCGGTGGTCCAGGAACAATCTTAGTTGGAGACAAAAAAATTAGAATTACTAGAATTCAGCTAGAAGAGGATCCTGGCAGAATAATCTATGAAGGAAGCTCCTCAAAAAATCAAATCACATTAGTTGATTACAATCGCGCAGGTACTCCTTTAGTTGAAATTGTTACAGAACCTGACTTTGAAACGCCAAAAGAGGTGCGTGATTTTCTTAACATACTATCAGATTTACTAAAAAATCTAGGGGTAGCAGACCCAAGCTTAGAAGGTGCAATGAGGGCAGATGCCAACGTATCTACACATGGAGGACATAAAGTTGAAATCAAAAACATTGGCTCATTTCATGATTTAGAAAAAGCTGCACATTTTGAAATTACAAGACAAGAGAGTCTACATGATAGAAACATACCAGTTGTACAAGAAACACGTCATTGGGATGATAGACGAAAAATAACTGTATCAGCACGTTCAAAGGAAGAAGATATGGATTATCGTTATTTTCTTGAAGGTGATATACCCTGGGTAAAAATTAATCCTGAAATTAAAACTGAATTAAAATTAAAAATGCCTGAAAGTATTAGCTCAAAAAAAGATAGATACATTACAAAATATCAAATTCCAGAACAAGTTGCAGATGTTTTGTCTTCAGATAAATTTTATTCAGATTTGTTTGAAAAATCACATTCACAATCAAATGCAAAAGAGATTGCAAATATTATAACAACTGAATTAATGGGATTAGAAGATACTAGAGAGAAACGTGAAGCCTCAAAACTTACTGCAACTCATTTAAGAGATTTAGCTGATGCAATTCAAACAGGTAAGGTATCTAGAAATTCTTCAAAAAATGCATTACATCAAATTTTAAAAACAGGAAAAAGTGTATCACAGATAATTTCTGAATTAGATTTAGGAAATGTCTCTGATGAAACAGAATTACTAAAAATTATTGGTAAAATAATTGCTGATGAATCAGAAGCTGTAGTTCAAGCAAAATCAAACCCTCAAACTATCAACTATCTAGTAGGTAAGGTAATGCAAGCTACTAAAGGAAAAGCTGATCCTGCATTAACATTGAATCTATTGAAAAAACAAATCGGCATATGACAGATTTATCACTAGAAGATATAGAATTTATTAAAATTCTTGCACATTCTGATTCTACTATTTTACAAGCAGGAATGAATGATGCAACAAGAAAAAGATTGGATGACCGTGTTGGGGTGATATTGAGGGAGTATTATCGTGAAAATACCCAAAATTTGGGTACAAAATACACAGAACAATTAATGAAATACGGAATTACAGAAGACGATGGAAAGTCAGCTATTGCATGTGCAAGACGTCTTGGAATAGATATTTCATAAATAACTAAAATCTATTTTGATCTTTTTTTAATTTGTTGTAAAACCATTGGCAAAAATGCTCCAACATCAGATACAATGCCCAAAGCTTGCCATGTTCCTCTATCCATTAACTTGGTAACTGTTGGTTGACTAATGTCTACAACAATTACCTTTACGCTAGCTGGGAGCATATTTCCAGTTGCAATTGAATGAAGCATGGTTGAAATCATTATTACCATATCTGCGCCTTTGAGAATTTTCTTGTACTCTCTTTGAGCGTCTGCAACATCAGTAATTACATCTGGTAATGGTCCATCATCACGAATAGAACCTGCTAAAACAAATGGAACATTATTTTTTACACATTCATACATTATGCCTTTAGTTAATTTTTTACTTTTAACCATATTAGAAATTGATCCTGCCTTGAATACTGCATTAATCGTATCCATATGATTTCTATGACCATGATATGCTAATGTTGCATCTTTTACATTCATTCCTAATGATGTTCCAAGTGTTGCATATTCTATATCGTGAACTGCAAGTGCATTTCCTGCTAAAACTCCATCAACATAGCCTAATCTAATTAATTCAGCTACAGAATCATCAGCACCAGTGTGAACAATTGCAGGACCTCCAACGATTATAATTTTACCACCACTCTTTTTTGTATTAAAGATATCATCAGCAACTTGTTTTGCAATATGTTGAGTTGGTCTTTCACTTGAACTTGAACTTCCCATAAATTCAAATACATTTACCCCCTCTCTTGGACGCTCTGGTGGTGTAATTTTAACTCCATCATCACCTACAACAATTTGATCATCTTTTTTTACATCACGTACTGGAACACAGTATGCTTTGTTTCCTTTTAGAACAATACATTTGTCCATCATCATATTTTCAACTGATATCCACTTGCCATTAAGGAAAACTTGAGTGTGATTGTTTGTAGTGCTGTAAAAATTATCTGGCATTACAAAATTTTTTGGTGATTTTTTTAATTTAATTTCCTTTTGTATTTTTGATATTGCACCTTGACGATAAACTGTATTTAGAATTTCATCTAGGTGAGCTTGATTTTTTCCAGTAATTGTTAGTCTTGCATAAGATTGGTCTTTTTTCTGTGATCCAACATTAATCTCATCGACATTAAACTCCCCTTTCAAATCCATAATTTTATCAAAAATCTTTGTTAGGATAGATGAATCAATCAAATGTCCACTAACTTCAATTTCTTGGGAAAATTTACTCATTTTGTTACTATTTGTATATGATAACTAAAGGTTTTCTTTGTATGATTTTATTAGATTTGACTTTATGCTCTAAAATCAGTGCCTAAATTATAGGAGTTAGATGATTGACCACAAATTGGTGTTTAAACAAATACAGGTCTATTGCTTGTTGTTGGGATTTTTCTTTATTGACAATATTTTGTAATTTTTTAATTATTTTACAATACATGTTTATGCATTTAGTATGATCCTCGTTTGCAAGAGAAATCATATTTTTAGGAATTTTATTAATTGATTTGTAATATGTGATAAGAAAAGATAATTGTTGAATACGATCTAAAATTAAACTAATGTTATCTAAAATATCAATTCCTTTTTTATTTAGACTAGTTGTACCAGAATTATTTTCAAATAAAGTTGATTGCACTGATAAATTTCTATAACATAATGTCAATATCCCGTTAATACCTTTTAAATAATTATTTACTTGCATGTGAATTGTATCATAATTTGTTGGTTCTAATGAATATCTATGTGGAGTATTATCCTTGTTTACTAGAATAAATCCTAAAGGGCTGATGCTGTTTTAGAATTCTTGCTAATAATATTTATCAAGTCCTTATCTGTACATTTGAAAAGTTTTTTCATTTCATCATGTGTTGAAAATTTAACTTTGGTTAAATGTAAAAAGATTTTTTTCTCAAGTTCTGGTTTTGTCATATTATTGAAAATTGGCTATCACTGAATTTAAGGGACGCAAAAATTATTTATTAAAAATTTAAATTGGAAGTATAACTTTGCCTTCAAATTTTGCTATATTGTCTTTTTGAAATACTTTTTCTAGATTTTCTTTTTGTAATTGTGTAACTCCTTGAACTATTGTCTTTGAAGACCCAGAGTTATCCACTAATGCCAGGATATACCCGCTATTATCAGTTAAAATGAATCCTGCTGATTCATCTACAAATGCATAGAGATTTTCTTCACCTACTGGTGTCCATACGTTAGATTTAGTATCAATTAATGCAAGTGCAGGCATTGCTTTACCATTTGTTAATGTATTGAGATATTCTCTTGCTTGTGCAACGCGTTTTTGACCTAATTTTAGTGCCTGAAAGTACTGCATATTGATTAAATTATCTAGTTGTTATAAAAACATCTCAAAAGATAGTTATACAAATCATCTCTAAAGATTGGTATTGCCATTAACAAACCCAGTAATAATAAAATTAAATGAAATTACAACTTTTGTTCAAGATAAATCAAAACTTACTGAAATCGAAGTTGAAGAGATCAAAAAAATTTTCAGAGGTCTTATTGAAAAGGGTGAAAGATATAATGTTGATGAAATTGAATTTTGGTTTGAAAATGAGGGAAGCTGGAAAATAAAGGAACCACGAGTAAGAATTACAAATCTTTCAGGTTATGTTCAAGATAAATATCAACAAACAGCTCATCTAAGAATAATCCCTGATGATAACTGCGGTTGTTGAAATTAAGTTTCTAACTGCTCTAAGAGTCTTCCAACAATTTTAGAATTTTCTTTTCGCTCATCTAATATTGCTTGAATTCTTTTTGCATTTTTTGTTGAATCAGTAATTATTTTAAAATACTCTTCATCAAGATCATTATTTGTTTGTAATCTCTTTATGACTTCAAATAGTATACCAATAATTTGTTTTTGAGCATCAATTAATTCATCTTTTTCAGTTTCAGACATTTTTCTTATTTATCTTCAACTATCATTGTAAATATTTCTTTTAATTTAGGATGGGTAATGTCTATTTTTGCAGATTCTATAAATGGAGTAACATTTTCTTGAGATGACCCCTCTTTTTGGTATATTTTTGCTTGTAATACCATCTCCAATTTATCAATTTGATGTACAATATCTGATTCAGGTGAAGTATTATTTTGATACTCGTTCCAGATTTCATTATATTGATGTTTGATGCGGTCAGGTAATTTTTTAGTTATTTCATAAAATGCATCATTTTCCATTTTTTCTTTTTTGATTTTACTTATTTGATCAGGTGTAAAATCCCCAATTTTTGATTCAGCTAAATCATGTAAGAGAACCATTTTCATAATTTTTTCAGAGTCATAATTTTCTAAATCAGATATCACCATGGCCATAATAGCCATTGAATAACTATGGTCTGCAACAGATTCTGGATGTTTTATAGATAATTTGTCAATCCATCCCTGTCTAGGTATGTTTTTTAAATTAGATGCATTTTTAAAAAATTCTAAAATTGTCATAAATTACTTGTATTATTTTCTACTAATGAATTTTGAGTTTAATTTTTCGAATTGTATAATAGTTGAGAGAAAACAACAAAGTTATGAAAATTTATACAAAAACTGGTGATGATGGAAATACAGGATTACAAGGAAATGTTAGAATTTCAAAATCACATTCAAGAATTATGGCATATGGCACAGTAGATGAAGCAAATGCTGCAATTGGTGTTGTTTTAACAAATGTATTAGATAAGGACATTATTGATGTTTTAAGTAAAATTCAAAATGATTTATTTATACTGGGTTCTGATTTATCCAATCAAAATCTCAATGATCTAAAAAATAGAATTTCTTTAGATATGATTGAAAAGATAGAGGAGATTATTGATAATTTTGAATTAGAATTGTCTCCAATTACAAATTTTATTTTACCTGGAGGGGATACTGCTGCTGCACAAATACATCAAGTTAGGACAATAATTCGCAGAGCTGAAACACTAGTAGTAAAATTAAGTGATAAAGATGAGATTAATTCTAATTGTATCATTTATCTCAATAGACTGTCTGATTTGATGTTTGTAATTGGTCGTTTAATCAATAAACGTAATGGTATTCAAGATATTATTTGGAAACCATAAAAAGACAAACTTTAATGCCCTCATCTAAAGTATTTTTTTTAGTGCCGAGGTAGCTCAGCCTGGAAGAGCACTCGGCTGAAGACCGGGCTGTCGCTTGTTCAAATCATGCCCTCGGCACCATTTAAGATTCCAGGCAATTTTATCATCATAATACAATTACCTCAGCTTTTAGGCTCAATATGGACAAGTTTATGATCTTATGATTTGTAATATTTTAGGTTGTAATACCGAATCGCATTTTAGAATATTATATTCACATTACAATAATTCCAAAAAACCATTTGCTAAAGAAATCATGAGAGTATGTGAAAATCATGCTAGAATGATTGCAGATGAGGATAGCAAGATATTCGCCCAGGTATTACATTGAGAAAAATAGAAATAAAATTACAAGATAAGGATTATTTTGATTTTCTGAGTATTAGTTTGGATAAAGAATTATCTGTAGAAGATAATTTAAAAAATATTATAAAATATCATCTTATAATTTATCGAAATAAAAATAAAATAAAAAATCAAAAATTATGTGGGTAGAAACATCTTGTTTATGCATCCACTAAATTAAAGAAGTTCTTTCCAGAGGTAGATTTTTCTAAAACACATTTTACATTAAGTGTTTCTTTACCTGAATTGATATCCTCTCTGAGTTTTTGATTGGAAAATTTTTTTACAATGGCTACACGAGTTGTATGAAATTTACTCATTTGATTTCCATCAATTGAAAATGATTCTTTCATAGTTAATTTTACGCCTTTGGTAACCTCCTCCCCTTGAGTATAGTTGGAATCCTCGATTTGGACTATTGTAAATGATTGACCATCAATTTTTGCCAATGATGCTGAATCTGTATGTATTTGATAATCTGCTAATTTTGCTATTTGCTTTCACCTCCCATCATAAAGTTAAATCTATAATTTTAGATAAGTTCATTGAAGAGTAAATTGTTGACACCAATGTAGGGCTTTTTCAATTATCTCAAAAATTATCTAGTATGAAATAAATCCAAGGTAAAAATCAAAAAATCATGATTGAAGATGAATCAGAAGAATGGATTACTCAATTTCATCCTACAGTTGAAAAGGAAGTGTTAGATGTATTACGCTCAAGGGCACAATACGCCATATTGGATCAGCTAAATTACATGGTTTCAAATCACATGGGAACACCAGATGAAGTTAAGAAAATAGTTTTAGATGAAATTACTAAAATCACATATGATCCAATTGAGATGGATATGGATGAAAATTAAATAAAAAAGAGTCAAAAAAAGTGCAAAATACTTAAAAGCAACTCAATCACAGGATTTTCGATATTGATGGTTGAAAAAAAAGGTACCAAGACAAAACCTAAAAAAGTTACAAAAGAAATGCCTAAAAAAGTTACAAAAGAAAAGCCTAAAAAAGTTACAAAAGAAAAGCCTAAAAAAGTTACAAAAGAAAAGCCTAAAAAAGTTACAAAAGACACTCCAAAAAAAGTCACTAAAGGTAATGCTAAGAGTAAAAAAATCAGAGAAGAGTCCAGTAATGATGGTGGAATTGTCATAGTTGATGATGATCTTATAATTGATCAAGAAAAGGTCAATGAAGAGCGTAGAGCATATCTTGAAGAAGCAAGATCCCAAGAAGCATCAGACTAGTAATGCTTATCAGATTCAGTAGCGTATCATTTGTGTGCAGGCATTATGTTTGATTACTGTCAAACCTGGAAAAGTTGATTCAGTTGTTGAGATATTAAAGAAAAAAAGGAAGGTGCTCAAGCAAGTGATGATAGTTACAGGTAGAGCAGATATTAGCGTAATATTGCAAGGGGAAATTACACAAATTAATCAAATGGTAATTGATTTTAAAAATATTAGAGATATTGTCACAACAGAAACTCTAATTGAAGTGGAGGTTGATTTAGGATGGTAAGGGCTATAATTTTAGTAAAATCTCCAAAAAAATTAATTGCAGTCAAATTAAGAAAATTACCAAACATAAGTAATTCATTTCCAACTAGCGGTCAATTTGACGCAGTTGCAGTTATTGAGGTTAATCAATTATCTCAAATAAAAGAAGTTACAAACCAAATTCAAAAAATCAGTGGAGTTGAACGCACTGAAACCATGGTTGAAGTTGAATAAAAGCAGTTTTTATAATATCTATAATAAAAATGGCAATTGATTTAAACAACTTTGTTCCATATTTGTTGTGAATATCAAGAAAGTTGGAAATGTAATCTTGGCAGTCAAAGATTTAGACAAATCCATTAAATTCTACAATGAAATTATTGGATTACCAATCAAAGAACAAAGAAAATCCTGGGTAGATTTAGGTATAACTGGATCATTGTTGAGTTTACATCCTGCATCATCAACTGCGCCACATACTGGTAGTTCAGTTGAAAATGGAATAAGTATAGGATTTCTAGTAGGAGATTTGAAATCTGCATTAGATGAATTAAAGGCTAAAGGTGTTACAATTCATCGTGAAATGATTGAAAAGGATGCAGGGAAAAATGCAGTAATTTTAGATCCAGACCAATACATGATTTCATTGTTTGAACCAATTTTCAAAGACAAAGATCAACAAACAAGCGGATATTACGGATTTACACCAGCTTAGATTATTTTTTTTATTAATGAAACAATCTTATCTAAATTTTTTTCCTTTGAATTAATTGAAACATAAAAAGTTACATTGTTTTTCTGAAAAACAATAATGTTGACTTTTGAGTGTTTCAAAATAATATAATCTAATTTGCCTAAAGAAGTTTCATTATTTTTTCGTAATGAAAATAAAGTGGAAACTATGAAAAATTCATGTTTTACTTCTTCAGATTTTAAAAGAGGTTTAAGAGTAGGATTAATTATTCCAGTTAGTGTTCTACCGTAATTATTGATTACTCCAGAATATCTAATATTTTCAGATACCTTAAGAATTGACTGGCATTGTTGTCTGTATTTTAGTATAGTATTTTTCCATGCATCTGCAGCAGTTTTTACCATATTAAAAACTCAAAATAGATTGTAATAAGGCTTATCAAAATTTTAAAATTTTATTGTTTATGGATTATGTCTATCGTTAGGTCTTGAGTTTAATTTTTTCTTTAACTCAATATTTTCTTTAACTAATTTATCGTTTTGAGTTTTTAGAGTTTGAATAGAATTTTTACTAGTAAATAGAGGATGTCCTGATGGAACTACTGAAGTTTCAGGAGATAATAGCCCTGAAGCATAATCTTGATACATTCTTTGAAATCCCTGTAGTTTTTGATTAAGAGTTTCATTATGCTTAGATAATTGTGATTTCATCTGATTTTGGTAAACTGGTGATAATGGGTGATTGAATCCTGGAGGTAATCTTGGAAACTGAAATGCCACTGAAGGTATGTTTGGATTTAATCCATATAGGTCCTGTAGATGTCTCATTACCATATTATCCATGAACTTGTTTTAATTTTGCTATATTTGTGGCTTACTTTAGGCATTTGATATACAGGCTAGTCTAATTTCTGTCAGTTTTGCTCAATTAATTCAGATCGCAGATCCTTATACTCCGCATATTTTGATCGCATGTATTCATGGCTGAATTAAAAAAGTCTTGTTTACGTTGTAAAAAAGATATCAAAGCAGAGGATTTACACAAAATTGTAATGTATGTTGTTGGAGAAAAATTTACAGAGCATCATTATGAACATGTTGAATGTCCTGGTAAATTTACAATTTAATTTAAGATATTATTAATGAAATTATCCTTCAAATTCATATACTTTATAAATTTCTCCAGATAGTCTGGAATGATATTTCCATTCATCGTTTTTCCATATAATTTGTTTATACTCTTTTTGGGAGTTTGGATGAAGTCTATCATAAACATCTGAACCAATCAAAATTTGATTAGGTTTTGCCATACTTTGAATTTTTGCAGAAATATTCATTACCGGTCCAATTAAATCCACATGAGAATTAACTTTGTCAGCACCATATCTGACAATAATATTTTGACCAAAATCAACACCGATTTTCGCCTTTAAATCCGGATAATCATATTGGTTTAGAATTGGATTTATCCCTTTTTGAATAACAGAAATCATTGATTTTGCACAATTGACTGCATTAGATGTACTTAACAGTGAATTATTTTCAGCAATAAAATATCCAATAACTGCATCACCTACAAATTTCAAAACATATCCATGATGCTGTCTAATTACAGAACCCATCTCTTGTGAAAATGAACTAATTATAATTGCAATTTTTTCAGGAGGTAGTTCTAAAGCCATAGTAGTAGAACCCACTAAATCCACATACAAAACTACCATATCTAATTTACAAAATACATGTTTTCGAAGATATGCATCAGATTCATCAACTACACCCGAATACTCGTATCCTGTTTTTAAAGAACCCCAAACTCTTTTTTGAGTATCTAAAATCATAGAATCAAAATCAATAACTTCTTCAACATTTCTACTTAGTAACATATCAACTACATTATTTTCAGCAGAATCAATTTTTTCAGTCATTTTTTATTATTACTCCAGTGGAAAATCAATTTTACAATTAATACATTTACCTCTAATTCCATGGTAAATTTTATCATAGTATTCAATTATTTTACCATTACAGTTGTAGCACATAATTTTTGATTCTTTCATGCCTAATATTAGTGATTTATCTATTTAGATATTGTATATTATTTTGAAATCTTCAAAAATAATTAAAATAAGATTTTGATTGTAAATGAAGGTTTAAGGATAAGAATTATGGGGTATTTTTGTGCGATTAGGTTCAAGATCCCCTGATGAATTCATGCAAATGTTAAATAAAAAAAATGAATTGATTCAACAAGATCTTTTAGTAAAGATTCTTGAATTAACAAAAACAGTTAATGTCAAAGTTATGCTTGGTGATGCAACAATCACCGAACAAAAAACATTTGATCCTAAACTAGTAATCGATTATCTTGAAAAATTAAATCAAAAATTAACTGGTTGGGAATTACAAGATGTATCAATTACAAATAATCAGGATCTCAGAAGAGTGTTTACAAAATTTCAAATTATTGAAGGAAATTATTTGATATCAGGACATATTTCATTGCAATTTCATGTATTGTTATACTATAAACCTCTACAAAGAGTAATAGAGTGTCAAAAGGAATTAGCAGATATTGTAGATATTACAAAAAATAAGGAGACAGAATTATCAGATAACAGTGACCAATTTGTATTAAATAAATTAAAAGAGATGGGATACAAAGATTTTGATCATCAAAAATTATTTGAAGTATTTTATGATGATGAGGAATTTAGTAAAAAAGTATATGCAGAAATTGAAAAAGATTCAGGTGTAGAATTCAAAAAATTAACTGAAAGAAAAAATATATTGTTTAAAGAATTAGATTCATTGTTAGTTGAAACATATCAAACAAGTTCAGTTTTAATTGATGATGCACGATTAGTTTCAGGAGAAGAAGGCTGTCTTAGTACATTGGATATAGAATTTATTAAAAATAGTAATCGTGAAGGCTTGTTTGATCCTAGAAAGATGTCAAATATGGTTAAAGAGAATATTTTAAAAAAATTAGATGAACTGCAATTGGTAATTAAAAATTAGGCTTGAAAATTTTAAAAAAATGAAAACCGATATCGATGAACTCAAATACTACAAAAAACGAGCAAGTCTCCATGAATCCAACATATGATGAAATAGTAAAGGCAAATTCATTGAGAGGTAATGTAATTAGAAAAACACCTTTATCATATTCTGTCACATTTAGTAAGTTAACAAATTCAGAAATTTACTTAAAAGAAGAGTTTAGACAAAAAACAGGGTCATTTAAGATTAGAGGAGCATACTATAAAATTAAATCATTATCAGATAAAGAAAAAAAACACGGAGTAGTAGCTGCATCTGCAGGAAATCATGCACAAGGCGTTGCATTGGCATCATCTTTAGAAAATATACCCTGTACAATTGTAATGCCAAAAAATGCATCGCCAGCCAAAGTATCTGCAACACGAGGATATGGTGCAACTATTATCTTGGAAGGAACAAATTATGATGAAGCATATTTTAAAGCAAAAGAAATTGCAAAAAAGACTGGTGCAACAATAATCCAAGCATTTGATGATCCCCAAATCATTGCAGCTCAAGGAGTTATTGGATTAGAAATATTAGAAGATCTACCAGATGTTGATGAGATTTATCTCCCAATTGGGGGTGGAGGTTTGGCTGCAGGAACTGTAATTGCCATAAAAGAAAAAAACCCAAATATCAAAGTAATCGGAGTTCAATCAAAATCATTTCCATCAATGTATGAATCAGTAAAACAAAATACAAGAACCAAATCGGGTGGAGAAAGAACAATAGCTGACGGTATTTCTGTAAAAATGCCTGGTGAGTTGACCTTTGAGATAATAAAAAATCTAATTGATGAAATTGTCTTAGTTGATGATAATGAAATTACCAAAGCAATGTTTCTATTAATGGAAAGAATGAAATTTGTAATTGAACCTGCTGGGGCAGTAGGATTAGCTTATTTGATTTCAAAAAAACCTTCACCTGGAAAAAAAGTAGTTGTAGTTTTAGCAGGAGGAAATATCGACATGTATCTTTTAGGTCAAATTGTAGATAAAGGACTTGCAGCAATGAGCAGATTACTAAAATTATCTGTATTGTTGCCAGATAGACCTGGGGCATTTAAAGAAATTGTAGATCTTATCACTTTAGCCAATGCAAATATTGTAGAAGTTGTTCACGATAGATTAAGTTCTGATGTAAATGCAGGTTCTGCAGCAGTTACACTCAATTTAGAAACTCAAGGAAAGGAACAAGCTGAATCTCTAATAAAATCATTAGAAGAAAATTGTGTGAAATTTAAATTATTGACATAGAATAATTAAAAATTATGCCTCTTTTTTGTAAACAATGTAAGGGTAGAAGATTACCAAAGACAACAAAACCAGAAAATATTACTTTGTGGCTGTGTGAAAATTGTAAAAATTTTGTAAATTCTGATGATTTTATTGTTAGAGAATCTCAATCTAGTGAGTATGATGAATCTCAGGAGGATTATAAGAAATGGGTAAAATCAATTCCTCCAACTGAAGGTACTAAAGATTCATTTCGATTTTAAGAAAATCAAAATTTTATTTCAATGCCTAAAACAATCAACTGAACAAGAAATACAACACCTAACAATACGGAGGCTAAAACAATTTTGAGAATTTTAGACATAGTACATTAGATATTTTTAGTGCATTTTAATGAATTCATCTAATGGCAAAGATTTTAGGAATTATTGGGGGAGGGCAACTTGGAATGATGCTTACAGAAGCAGCTAATAAAATGCCTGAACAGATATCAAAAGTTATAGTTTTGGATCCAAATAGAAATTGTTCAGCATCATTAGTTGGAGCAGAACAAATTATTGCAGATTTTAAAGATAAGGATGCAATCATAAATCTCTCAAAGCAAGTGGATATTATCACATATGAAATAGAATCAGGGGATAGTGATGTCTTAAAATCTGTAGAAAATAATGCAGAAATTAATCCATCTCCAGAAACACTAAAAATAATTCAAGATAAATTTTTACAAAAAACATTTTTAGAAAATAACAACATACCAGTACCAGAATTTATAAAAATAGACAACATTGAGGAATTAAAACAGGGTTTGAAAAAATTTGGATATCCTGCATTACTAAAAGCTAGAAGAGATGCATATGATGGAAAAGGAAATTTCAAAATTGATTCAGAAAACAAAATTCAGCAAGCATATGATTATTTTAAAGATCAAAAACTAATGTTAGAAAAATTTGTTCCATTTAAAATGGAAGTTTCAGTAATTGCTTCAAGAAATACAAAAGGAGAAATTAAGACTTATCCATTAGTTGAAAATATTCATGAAAAAAATATTTTACGTCAAACCATTGCCCCAGCAAGAACATCAAGTGAGGTTTCACAAAAGGCTGAAAAAATTGCTACTGATACAATGGATGTGTTAAAGGGAGCAGGAGTTTTTGGCATAGAGATGTTTGTAAGACAAGATGATGAAATTGTAATTAATGAGATTGCTCCAAGAGTACATAATTCTGGACATCACACACTACAATCAAGTAAAACATCTCAATTTGAACAACATTTACGAGCAATTTTAGGATTAGATTTAGGTGATACCAAATTAATCTATAATACAATAATGTACAATATTTTGGGAAACTTAGATTTTGAGGGTGAATATAAAAAATTAGAACTTTCTGAAAAAAACATATTTTTAAAAATGTATCAAAAGAAAATTTCTAAACCACTAAGAAAATTAGGACATTTGAATATTGTTGGAACAGATGCGCAAACAATTGATGAATTGTTACTAGAACTAGAAAAAATCAAAAATAAAATAAAAATAGAATCAATATAATTGGTTTAAATATTGTAAAATTTCAATTCAAACATGGCACTAAAAGCAGCAATGATACTTGCAGCAATATCCATTGTATTATTAGTGATGTATGGTGCTGATGTTGCAGTTTCAATGGGTAATTCTGAGGAGGAAGGATTCTTACCATTAGATGACAAGACACGTGGAATGATACTTGGTGGTCCAGCAATAGTTTTACCAATTATTGGATTTTTCATTGCTCTAAAAGAAAAATCAAAAGGTTTAGGGGGATTAATAATAATTTCAGGCATTTTAATTATAATTGGAGGATTAGCAATGATTGCAATTCCTGCACCAGAAGGTACAGAAAGAAATCCAATAATGTTATTTGCACCAGCAGTTATTCAAATTGCATTAGGTGCTATCAAGATTGTAAAATCCTAAGAGGATTATACTTATGCCAATTTGTGTAAAATGTAGTAACGATGTAAAAAAAGTATATGATTGTGATCATACAAAATTTGAAGATTATTGTGTTGAATGTTATACAGAACTACATTATTACATAACAGAGAATAATTCTGATGAAAATGTTAACTGCTAGAGAAGTTGCAATTTATGCATTAGGTAAGACTGAAGGGGTTAATTCACTAGCAGAAACACTTGGAAAAGGTATGGATGATGAAAAATATATCGAATCATGGAATAAAACTATGAAATTATTAGGAATTGAAATGCCATTAAAAGATCTAGAGTCAATCTATAATGAATTTGCAAAAAAAATGGAGGATATTGTAGTAAATTCACCAACTGATGACACTCATAAAAAATGAGATAATTTTGATATAGTCAAAAAATAACAAATTAGTAAATGAAAGCAATTATTTTAGCAGGAGGAAGAGGTAACAGATTAAAACCAATTACTGATTACGTTCCAAAATCGCTAGTTCCAATTAAAAATATACCAATAATAGAATGGCAAATAAAATATTTAAAAAAATTTGGCATATCAGAGGTAATAATTTGTTCAGGATATAAGACAGAAATGATAGAAGATTACCTTAAAAATAGAAAATTAGGTATTAAAATTACTTTTTCGATAGAAAACAAACCCCTTGGTACTGGAGGAGCAATAAAAAAAGCAGGTAATAAAATTAAAGAAAAATCATTTCTTGTAATTAATGGAGATATTATAACAAATATTGATTTAAAACAATTACTAAAAAAAGAAAATTCTATAGCATCAATACAATTAAAATCAAAATTTGGAATTTTACAAACAGATCAAGACAAAATAATAAAATTTGATGAAAAAAAAGAGATACCAGATATATGGATGAATGCTGGAATTTATTATCTCAATAAAGAAATTATAAAAGACTTGCCAAATATTGGAGATATTGAAAAAACAGTATTTCCAAATTTTGCAAAAAAAGAAAAATTATTTACAATAAAATTCAAAAATATTAAATGGTTTTCTATAGATTCCTTCAAAGATTTGGAAGAATGTTCATCAGTAATAGAGAAAATAATAAAATAAAATTATAGAATCTATGCACCAGTTCTATGTAATGTTACCATCATGTATGCCACTTCCTCTACAAATGATTCATCGTCACTAGAAGAAGCATATTTTGTTACATTTTTCCAAAATGAATCATTTTTACATGATTTTTCTACAATCTCTTGTTCTGACAATATCGTCAATCAACAAATTATGCAATAATGAATAACCTCAATCAAAATTAACCTATTACTAAAAGAGATACACTAGAATATCCATTATTCATAATCTCTTCATGCGTATAGCATGTAGTTTAGGCTCACTATTGTCAGTAGATGAGGTTCTTCAATGCACAGAATTGATGTCAAAAACAAAAATTGATTCAATTTGGATACCTGAAACATGGGGAATGGAAAATTTTTCAATATTAGCAACTGTGGCAAATAAAACTAAAACTCAAAAAATAGGCTCATCTATAATCAATATTTACTCTAGAAGTCCATCAATGATTTCTATGGGAGCAGCTACTATTGATATTCTATCAGAGGGACGATTTATTCTAGGATTAGGAACAAGTAGTATTCCAATAGTTGAAGATTTTCATGGAGAAAAATTTGATTATCCAGTGCAAAGAATGCGAGAATATGTAGAAATTATTAGGTTATCATTAGCAAAAAAACAAATTGACTATACAGGGAAAATTTTCAATTTAAAAAATTTCACTTTGTTAATTGAACCCAAACGAAAATCAATTCCAATATACTTGGCTGCAATAAATCAAAAAATGGTTAATTTGACTTGGGAAATAGGTGATGGAGTAATATTTTATTTGCGTCCTATAGAAGAGATGAAAAAAACAATTTCAAAAATGCAATTAGGAAAAAAAATTGATGTTGCCTGTCAAATCATTACATGTATTTCTAATAATTCAGAACATGCAAAAGAACGAGCTAAAAAAACACTTGCATTTTATGTATCAGTTGGAAAAATTTATAGAGAATTTTTATCTAAAAATGGATTTAAAAATGAAACTGATAATATTTTTGATGAATTTAAGAAATCAGGATTCATATCAAACCATGAATTAGTTACAGATTCGATGTTAAATTCGCTTTGTATTGCTGGATCACCAGATGAAGCAAAATTACAATTAAAAAAATTTAGAGATGCAGGAATTGATTTACCAATAATTCAATTTAATCCAGTAGGAAATACAATTGAATCATTTTCATTATTGAAAAAAACATTTTTGGATGAACAATAATGACAAAAGTAGGAATTGTAGCATATGGAGCCACCCCATTTACAAAAGATGATCATAAAATAGAATCAATATTGCACAAATCAACAAATAATCTTTTTCAAAAATATCCCAAAATTGATAAAAAAGAAATTGATGCAGTGTTAGTTTCTACAAATGATAATTCAAAATATTTATCAGCAATTCTTTCTGAAATGTCTGGAATTCAACCAAAAATAGCACATTCAATTGAAAGTTTGTGTAATTCAGGCACAAATTCGATTGTTTCAGCATTTTCATACATTTCATCAGGACTTGCTGACATGGTTTTAGTTTCAGGTGCTGAAAGATATGATAGTCCAGGTCAGATATTGGAATGGGATAACTCTAGAGGAGAATTCAAACATCCCATTTTTTGGGCATCAATTTTTTCAAAATCATATAAACAAGAATATGGAATTACTGAGGAAGATTTAGCAATTGTTTCAGTAAAAAATCATAAACAAGCAAAAGAAAATCCAAATGCATTATCTAAAAAAACTTACACAGTAGATGATGTTATGAATTCTAAAAAACTAACAGATGATTTAAGACTACTAGATTGTTCAAGACCATGTACAGGAAGTGCATCAATACTATTGGCATCAGAGGAAATGACTAAAAAATTAACAGATGTGCCAATATGGATTACAGGTATAGGTCAAAAAACAATTTCAGCAGGATTTACTAAAAATCTTTCATTGTCATCAATGGAATCAACTAAAATTGCAGGACAATCAGCATTAAAAATGTCAAATCTAGATATTTCACAAATTGATGTTGCAGAAGTACATGATGCATTTTCAGTTTGTGAACCAATGGCATTAGAATCACTAGGATTTACAAAATTAGGACAAGGAATCAACATGATAAAAAATTTACATGAAACAAACAACTTTAAAATTAATCCCCGAGGAGGATTAATTGGATGTGGTCATCCATTAGGCGCTACAGGAATTTCACAGACTATAGAAATTATTCAACAATTACAAAATACGGCAGATAATCGTCAAACAGATAATCCAAAAACAGGATTAATTCATAATATGTCTGCTGCAGCAACTTCATCAACTGTTTTAATTTTAGAAAAATGAGTTTTGAAAAGGAATTAGAAAAAGGGCAATTTTGCATTCCTGAATGTATATCATGTAATAAATTGATATGGCCGCCATCAGAATTTTGCAATTTATGTAATAGGGAATTAACATTAAACAAGAGTGAATTTGAGGGTAAAATTATCGAATTTTCAAGACAAGATGAAAATTATTTTTGTATAGTAGAATTTAATGAAACAGTTAGATTAATTGCTAAAATGGAAACATGTCCAAAAAAAAATCAGACTGTAAAAATTTCAAAATGTGGAATATCTCAAGGAAGTTATTATTTTCATATTATTTAAAATTCGTAAAAATATACGGCGTTTCAACTATTTGATCAAATGTCCATACAGTAGGTAATGAAACGGTTTCAAGAACTTTCAATTTGTGTTGTTCTATCAAATCTCTCCAACCACCATCAGATAAATTTCCTGATAATTGTCTTTTAGTGTCAGTACCTGTAAAAACTAATCCAGTATTTACCCTTAAATTTTTAATTGAATTAATTTTTTCAATAATGCCTGCAGCTAGTATATCTCCACCCATCTGAGGCAATCCACCAATAAAAAATGCAGGTCTTTTTAAATTTAATTTTGAATAATCAAATTCTAATGCATCACTACATATTGGATTAAAATTTTGTTTTGTTTCCACACATATTTTATTTTGTAATTCAACTAAAACATCATCAATTTCTATACTATGTGAATTTAATTCTAAAATATCTCCACAAAATGCAATTCGCCCATCCCCTGAACCTATATCAACAAGATCAGAGTAACCCAATTTTTTAGCAACAGATGCCATTAGATACGCAGACATTATCCATGTAGGATAAAATGGCTGACAACTAGACCCATGTTTTATGCTGTTTAGCCAATATTCGTTAATGTCACCCTCATAAACTACACATTGAATTTCAGAAATATTTTCTACGTATGAATTATAGTAAATAGGATTTTTTTCTGCAAAAATATGAAGTTGTTTTAAATGATTTTCATCTATAGGAAATTCTTTTGATGTATTAGAAGGAATAATTTCTTGAATATGCGCATTTCCAGAATATGTTTTTGAAAATTTTTGTTTAATTTTAACTAAATTGGAAACTAATTCATCAAACATAAAATTTCTAAAACTTTTGGGTGTGATAAATGCTTAAGACCAAGTCACAACTTTTTCTCCATGTTTAGAAAAAGCTAAAAACAATCCTAATGTAATGCGCTTATTTGCCTTGACTGGAAGTATTTCATGATAATAAATTGGATTAATTATGATCAAATCCCCCTGATTTGGCTTTATCTTTACAGATTCATTGCAATCTAAAATCACATCTCTTGAATAACCAAAATCGATGTTACGAAACTTTTCGTCTGATTTTTTCCATGATTTTTTGTGCAATACTAATTCTCCACCTTTTTGAGATTGCTGAATATACAATACTGTAGATAGTTGAATTGAAAATTTAGAAATATCAAAACCTTTTGCTTCATAACTTGCATTGTCTCTGTGTATTGGAGCAAAATCTCCTAGTTCATGCAGTCTGATTACTCCACAAGCATATTTTTTCCCATTTTCAACTGCAATAGTGACCTGCTTTTCAGGAAAGAGTAGTTGTAATGTTTTATGAATTTTTTTCCTAGGATCCTCCAATCCTGAAAAAACTTGACGTACTGTTTTTCTTAATGCATCGGCTTGAACAAAATATTCTGCCTTATTTGAAATGTATGATGTAAGGGAGACACCAATTTTTTTCATTTTTTCATTATCTTCAAAAGTTTTTGCCTCGATTCTTTTCGATATTGTTTTGCATGAATCATCATTGTAAAAATTTCTAATTATTAGGGCAGATGATTCTCCTGTAATGATTTTCTCTAGGATATTTTCATTTTGACCTATCTCTTTGTAGTCTATTTCTATTGGATTCCACTTGAAATTCAACTAGTATCCGCCTTGACCTGAATGTGAGACAATTGATTTTAGAACTCCATCATCTTCTTTGTCTTTAATTTCACATTTTACAAATGATCCGGCTAAATTTTCTTCTACTTGCTCTTTTGTGTATACACTTGGATCTGCAGGTAGACTCATTATATCAATTTGAAGAATCCTTATTTTCTCAATTTCTGAATATTTTCCTTTATTTCCATCTTTTCGGTGTGTTACATTTAACTCAAAAATCTGACCGGATAGAACATTTCCCACATTTCCCCAAATTATATCCATAAACCCATTTGTGTTTTCTTGTATTTATTGTCCAAATTTTTTCTCATCTAGTGGTAGCGTTTTTAGACTGGATTCAATATTACATTTCTGTTAGTTATAATGTAATTACCTACTTTACTAAATACAATTTTAATAAAAAAGAGTATGGAGAAAAAATTAGCATCAATTACAATTATGGAACAAAAATTTCTTCAAAAAAGTACCAATCATCAAAAAGCAGCAAGAATACGAAGGCAAAGAGGATACCAATGGGAAGATACCATTGTAAAAAGATTCAAGAAAGGAGAAAGTTGGAAGGCATTTAGACTAGGTTCACCAAGTATTGCATTACCTGACATATTGGCAGTAAATACAGAAAAAAGTAGCATATTTACCATTGAGGCAAAATCAGGTACAAGTACATCATTATCAGTACCAGCAGATCAAATTGAACGGTGTCTAGACTGGGTTAAAACATTTGACATTTACAAAAACAAACAGGTTCTATTAGCATTCAAATTCTTATCAAAGAAACGAATTGATGTAGGAGTTTACAAAAATAGAGAATTACGAGAATTTTTCAAAATATGGGATGAAACATTAGAAATTACTGATTGTGTTTGTACATATGAAGGAAAAATTTATTGCAAAGTCAATGGAGTAAAAAAAGAATTATTTCTAAAAGAATGTAAAATGCCATTTAAAACAAAACAGAGAACTAGTGCCTAAACTCATTAATATTTTCAAATGATTATTAAGGATAAATAAATAACATATGTCATGTCAGAAGAAAATTCCAAAAAAGAACAAGTTGCATCAAATACAGAGTCCCTGTTAGAAACAATATCAGATGCTGAAGTTAATTCAAGAATAATCTTTGAAGAATTTACTGACGAAAGGGCTTTGGTTAGTCAAGATACATTTGGCAAAAAACAAATGAAAATTAAGGTCTTGGAAGTTTCTGATGAAAATCCGGTATTAAAATGGAAATTTGGAGACCGTGTAAAAGTTACAAAAATACTAGTTACGATTAAACATCTTACAACACAGCAAGTAGAGGAGGGTGAATTTAACATAGAAGAAATTGAAAGAGAATTATCTGAAAAAAGACATTATACATCAACTAACAGATGGATACCAACTTCCGATATCAAGAACGGTTATGTGGTAGCGGATAAACATACAAGATTAATCAGTGATGCTTCAGCTCTAGACTACATAGTATTTTAATATAAAAAAAGCAATTCATTACTAAATTTTCTCTGAAAAACATTATAAACATCACAATTTGAAAATGATTATGAGTACAAAGGAATTTGATGTTAATGGAACCAATTATAAAATTACAATTACGGAACAGGTAATTGGACATGTAAATAATTTAAAAAGTCTTTACAGCGCAGCATATGAGGACCCTGAAAGTTTTGAAGATGTCAATTCAGAAATATCAAGCACAATTACAGATATTGCAAGTACAGTTCAACCCGAAGTACAAGATAGTGATCTTGATGGATTAATTCAAGAAATTATAAAAGCAGTAGAAAACAAGGCGGCACAAATAGAAAAAGAATTATCAACAAAAGAGAAACCTGCAAAAGAAAAACCCACAAAAGAAAAATCAATAAAAGGAAAACCTACAAAAGAAAAACCTACAAAAAAACTAAAATCAAAAAAATAATTCTAAATTGACTATAAGTTAATACTATTTTAGGGCAAGGAATAAATTCTAATAAAAAATATACTCCAAAGGATATGTCTAAAAGTTGTGAATGTGGTATATGTAATCACTATGAAGAATCAGAATGTATTAAAAAAGAATGTAAATGTTGTTTAAATTTTCATGAAAGATCAGGATCAAAAAGAAAATAATTATCACTTGTAGCAATTACATTTCTTTGAAAAGTGTTTAGAGCAACCAATAAGACGGTGATCCATACATCCACATAAAACACATTTTTTTTGTTCAGTCATAGATTTACTATCAACTCCTTTACATCATCCATCATATTTTTGTTTTTTAAAGATTCTAAAATCTTCATTCTCATATTTTTAATTCTAGATACATCATTAGAGTATAAGGGAGCCATAGTTATAATTTCTTTTTCAAAAGAATAATTTTCAAGATATTCAGAAAATTTTATTTTAAGTTTTTTAAAATCAGATAAAGGTATTTTTTCAGGTTCAATTTTATTAGACACAACTTTAATGAATCCTGCAATTTTCAACATCTCTTTTTCTATTTTAGCAAGATCCCCAGGCTTATCCTCAATAGTCTCAAGTATAGTGTATGAATCAACAATATGAGTTAAAATATTTTTAAGATGTTCTGAATATGTAACCATGAAAATATCAAAACAATACATCCATCTAAAGTTTAGGAAATTAGTTTTACTCGTGTAAAAGTTGCACGTTTGCTTTAAATTATTAGAAATTATCATCAATTACAAATGCAAGAAGATGCTTATCTAAAATGTGTAAATCCAAAATGTGCTCTAGAGTATCCAATTTACAGTACCAATGTGCAATGTGAAAATGGACATGTATTGGATGTAATATATCAAAATGAACCATCTACAAAATTAAAGAATACATTTTATGAAAGAAGAAATTCTAAAGGCAGTATATTTAATGAAAGTGGGATATGGCGATTTCGTGAATTATTGAATTTTTGTCAAATTGATACTGAAAATATTGATGAATGTTCAAAATATTTAGTTTCTCTAGATGGAGCAGAAGGAAGACAATCAAAACCATATCGCATGTCAAAGGCAGCAGAATTCTTAGGAATAAATTCAGATGGATTGTGGTTACAACCAGAAGGATACAATCCCAGTGGTTCTTTCAAAGATAACGGAATGGTTACAGCAGTTACACATGCAAAAATGGTTGGTGCTAAAAAAATTATTTGTGCATCAACAGGTAACACTTCAGCTTCAGCTGGAATGTTTGCAGCAAATGAAGGAATAGATTGTGATGTGTATATTCCTGCAGGACAAATAGCACCAGGTAAACTTAGTCAAGCATACCAATTTGGAGCACAAATTATAGAAGTAGAGGGCAATTTTGATGATGCGTTAAAACAATCACTAGATGATGCAAAAAATCATAATGGCTATACAGTTAATTCAGTAAATCCATTTAGAATTGAAGGTCAAAAAACAATTCCTTTTAGAGCATTAGAATATTTGGATTGGGAAGCTCCAGATTGGATTGTTTATCCGGGAGGAGCTTTAGGAAATACATCTAGTTGTGGAAAAGCATTAATGGAATTATACGAATGGGGTTGGATAAAAAAAATTCCTAGAATTGCAGTAATTAATTCTGATGGTGCAAGTACATTATCAGATTTGTATAATGGAAAATTTGAAGATGAAGAATTAAGATGGAATAAAGGTAATCCAAATACGGAATTAATTTCCAAGTATTATGATCATATGGACAAAGAAGGAATAAGACCAAAAACTAAAGCAACAGCAATTCAAATTGGAAAACCTGCAAATATTTTAAAAGGATTGCGAGCATTAGAATTTACAAATGGTGTTGCAACAACTGTAACAGATACTGAAATGCTAGATGGAATGGCTGTCGTGGGTTTGAATGGGTTTGATTGTGAGATGGCATCAGGAGCTTCTGTTGCAGGAATTAAAAAATTAGTTAGTGAGGAAATAATTAAGAAAGATGATACTGTAGTAGGAATTCTTACGGGTAGACAAAAAGATGCTATGATACCTGTAGATTATCATAAAAATCCTAAAAACATATTTTCACATCCTCCAAAAATTTAATTTAGTATTAGGCTCAAATTATATCCCAGTTTAAATAATTTGAATAGTTTAAATGATTGTAGTTGTAAATCAATATACCTTAAGATGGTGCTAAAAAACTAAATGTGTTATACAAGTTCTAAAAAAGATTCAAAGAGAAGATCATGGTAGATTTATTGATTGAAATTTCAGCTTTAGCTGTTTTAATAGGATTGTCAGCATTTTTTAGCGGTGCAGAAGTTTCAATTGTTGGAATAGGAAAATCAAAAGTGAATCAGTTATTTGCTGAAGGTAAAAAAGGTTCTAAAGCATTACACAAATTAAAAATGAATCCAAGTTGGATGATGTCCAGTGTTAATCTTGGAAATAATTTAGTAAATGTGGGTGCATCTGCAATTGCAACTAGTGTGGCAATTAGATTATTTGGAAATGATGGATTAGGAATTGCTGTTGGAATTATGACATTTTTAATTTTAGTTTTTGGAGAAATTACTCCAAAGATATATTGTAATGCAAATTCAACAAGAGTAGCTTTACGAGTTGCCCCAATATTACTTGTTTTTAGCTACATATTTTTTCCAGTTGTAAAATTCTTTGAAATAATTACTATAGGGGTTGTAAAAATAACTGGTAGTAGTCATACACCACCTGCAATAACAGAAGATGATATCAAGGGAGTTATTGATCAAGGATTGGCAGAAAAAGCCTTAGAAAAAGAGGAGATGGAATTAGTTCATGGTGCATTAAATTTTGATGATACTGTTATTCGTTCAGTAATGACACCAAGAACAAAGATGTATACATTAAATTCAAAAATGTTACTTTCTGAAGCACTATCAAAAATTAATCATAGTGGACATTCAAGAATTCCAATTTTTGGAGAGAATAAAGACGATATTGTTGGATTCATACATGTCAGAGATGTGTTAACAGAATTAGAAAAAAACAACAAAGAAGTTAGTTTAGAACAAATTGCACGAAAACCAGTCTTTGTATCACAAGAAAAAATGGTCAGTTCACTACTAAAAGAAATGAAAGGTAGAAAAACACACATTGCAATTGTACTTGATGAACATGGAGGAGTTGAGGGATTAGTTACTTTAGAAGATTTGTTAGAAGAGATTGTAGGAGAAATTGAAGATGAAACAGATCATACAAGAAAAAAAGGATATGAAAGAATTGATCATGATACAATAATAACAAATGGAGATCTACCAATTCACATAATCAACGATATTTTTACTACAAAAATTCCTAAAGGAGAGAATTATGCATCACTTAACGGACTTCTTCATGAAAAACTGAAAGATATTCCTAAAGAGGGAGATAAAATAGAATTAAATAATCTTAGAATTGTTATTGAAAAAGTAACTAAAAATTTTCCAGAAAAAATACGAATTGTAAAAACTTCAAGTTAATTATTTTTTGCAAAATATTTTTCTAATTTTTGTTTTTTCTCAGTCATATGAAAAATTGATTCAGTATGAGTAAATGCATCAGTATACGATTTATCAAACAACATTGCTTGCATTAACATATGATTTTCAGGAATTACAACTCCAGTTTGATCATCAGAGTACATCATTTGAACAGTGTCTCCAATGGAAGTTGTCATGTTAGCATGAATGTGAATCATGTTTGTATCTGTAAAACTAAATCCCATATTTTGAGCACAATTTCTAATATCCTGAGTTCCTTTGGCAGTCCATAAAGTAGCTACACCAAACTCATTAGTAAAAATATCATGGATTTCTGAAGGCTTGGGGGCAATTCTTTTGAATCGAATATCCATAATATGTAAGTGCATTTGTCTAGTAGGAACTTTAATTGCACGAACGTATAATGGTGCATCCTTACCAAAATATAATTTAACATCATCACCATGATGAGGTTTTTCACTCATTTCTATAGTATCTATAACATTTTTTTCAGTTTGTTCAATATCTGCCCATCTTCTAATCAGCGTTACATCAAATCGAATTAATTCATCTCCAAATTTTTCACGTAAAGGTTCCAAGATTCTACCCATTCCTGTAACATTACAACTTCCTTGCATCACATGTTTCTTACCTGATGCAAGATCATAATTTGCACGAGAATTAAAAAGTAAATCCGAAACAGATTCAGAACCAATTGTGGATTCACCGCCTTGATAAATTGCAGGTATATTTTTTGGCTCATACAATATTTTTTTATTCTTATAACCGTGTCCACCAGGCGATGCGTCTATTACGAGATCACATTTATCCAATGCAGATTCAATACTTCCAGATATTTTATAATCTGAAAAATCATTTACTTTTTTTTCTGGTACATATACATTAAGACCACGAGAAATAGCGACATTTACTTTGTCATCAGGTGAATATTTTCCAATACCAATAACAGTAATTTCAGGATCATCCTTTAGAAATGAAGTAATTCTACTACCAATAGAGCCATATCCGTTAATGAATACTTTTTTCACACATTATTTCAGATTAACTTACTTATTTACTAATTGAACAAAAGACTAAATGTGCTTTAAAAAATTATAATTTATTGTTACATGTTCCTTCACTTGCTATAGGTGCCGTGATTGCATCAATTACAATCGTAGCAGTGATTTTTGGAATTAATGGTTCACTAGATAAGCAAGAATTGTTATTTGAGCCAACACCAAAAATAGATCAAATTGGGCCAGCAAAAATTACAATGAATACTTTTGTTTCAAATGGATCTCCAGTATTGGGCAATCCTAATGCACCTATCACATTAGTAGAATTTGGAGATTATCAATGTCATTATTGCAATGTATTTTTTCAGTCCATTAAAGGAGATATAATAAAAAATTATGTTGAAACTGGAAAAGTAAAAATAATTTTTAAGGATTACAATATTATTGGACCTGATTCAATTAATGCATCACATGGAGCACATTGTGCAACTGAACAAGGATTGTTCTGGGAATACCACGACATATTGTATTCCAATTGGACAGGAGAAAACAATGGATGGGCTTCTACTAGTAATTTAACAATATTTGCACAAGAGATTAATGCAGATATGGATATGTGGACTGAATGTATGAATAAAAAAACATATTCAAAGACAATCATGGAAAGTAATAACGATGCAAAAACATTAGAGTTAACTGGAACACCAGCATTTTTTGTAATTAATTCAAATGGAGAAGTCTCAAAACTTTTTGGTGCACAGCCATTTGAAGTATTTCAAAGAGTATTTGATGAACAATTACAAAAATAGTGATCGTTTGTTCCTAAAATAATAAAATATATAAAAAAATTGTTCCTAGTTAATTCGAATTTACAACAAATACTTAATTACTCTGAGAAGAAACGAGGCTTATGACAGCAGGCATAGATGATATTGCAATCTATATTCCAAGATTGTATTTAGATGCAGGAGATTTTGCAAATGCAAGAGGTTTAGACCCAGTAAAATTGCAAAAAGGTCTAGGAGTGTCTCAAATGGCAATAGTAGATGCTAACCAAGATCCAGCATGCTTGGCAGCAAATGCATGTTTACGAGTAATGCAAAAAAATAATCTATCTCCAGATGACATTGGACGATTATACATTTCAACAGAATCAGCATTTGACGAATCAAAAGCAATGAATTCCTATGTTATTGGAATGCTTGAGCAAGTTTATGGTCAAGGTTCATTTGGACACTGTGGCGGTGTCGAAACAAAATTTGCATGTGTAAGTGGTTCCTATGCATTGTATGACAACACAAATTGGATTAGAGCAGGTGAAGCAGAGGGTAAAAGTGCACTAGTAGTAGTATCAGATATTGCAAAATATGATATGGGTTCTAGTGGAGAAATGACACAGGGAGCAGGTTCAGTAGTAATGCTGCTAAATGATAATCCAAGATTATTAGAATTTGATCCTAAAGTAACAGCAACATCAATTAAAGATGAATATGATTTCTACAGACCATTTGGTAAAGAAACACCAATTGTACATGGTCAATACTCTAATTTGTTATACATGATTCAAGTTAGAAAAGCTCTAGAAGCATACAAGAAAAAAGTTGTTGCAACAAATTTGATTAAAATGAAAGAGGGGGAAACAATTTTAGATCATATGGATTACATTAACATGCACTTACCATATAGTAATATGGGAAAAAAGGCATTAGCATATTTAGTTAGACATGAGTGGCGTCAACTTCCAAGATGGAAACAAATTTTAGAAAAAATTGGATTAGAAGAACCAATTCCAAAGGATCCTCGAGGTACAATTGAATCTGTTTTAGCTGATGAGGAATTTATGGCAAAAGATCATGAGTTTACTAAAATGTTTACCAAAACACAAGAGTATCAAGACGTCTATGAATCAAAATTATCTAGTTCACTTATTGCATCTACAATGATTGGTAATTTGTATACGGCATCACTTTATCTTGGATTTAGAAGTTGTTTAGAATTTGAATATCAAAAAGGTGTAGATTTAGAAGGTAAAAGAATTGGATTTGGATCATATGGTAGTGGAAGTAGTGCAATGGTATTCAGTGGAGTGGTTAGACCTGAATTCAAAGAAGTTGTAAAGAGTATGAATCTTGAGGCAGAAATAGGACCAAGAAGGAGATTAACATGGAGTGAATACGAGGAACTACATGAAAATAGATTATCTCCAGAAGAATCCAAAGTACATACAAAAAAAGAATTTGTCTTAGTTGATATAAAAACAGATAAAGAATCTAGAGGAGAAAGACGATATGTCTTTACCCAATAAATTTTAAAATTAAAACAAATATCTCACTTTCCGTCATTAAACTATTCTTAAAATGAGTAACTCATGTATGAAATTTAGAATCTAAATTGTCTTATCCCCACCACCAAAACCTTCCAGTTGTTTTGATCAGGGATTTGATACCTGCAATATTTTTAGGATTCAATTCAATTTCTTTATGTTCTGCTAAAACGTGTTCTTTAACCATGAACATTAATTCTTCTTCATTATTTGTTGTTGATGATGCTGACCAACTACAATCTTTGCCTGCATCTTTGCAACTAATTGATTTAGTCATAATCTTTTAAC
>SXGT01307127.1_pt1 | contig 40123 bp, 33 predicted proteins | sample 3176221 | NCBI WGS metagenome assembly SXGT01 (sample SAMN11356862, study PRJNA531348) | freshwater metagenome | isolation source: freshwater sample F1-120 | place: China: Fuxian Lake, Yuxi | collected 2017-12-25
GGACCCGCCATCGCATCGGGCAGCCAGGTGAACAGCGGCAGCTGCGCGCTCTTGCCGCAGGCGCCGCCGAACATCAGCAGGCCTGCCAGCAGCAGCTGGAAGCTGACGCCCTCTTCGCCGAGCTTGCCCTGCACCGCCGCGGCGATGTCGGACAGATCGAGCGTGCCGAACAGGTTCACCAGCAGGAACGAGCCGATCAGGAAGCTCGCGTCGCCGATGCGGTTCATGACAAAGGCCTTCTGGCCCGCTTCCGCCGGCCAGCCCTTCTCGTACCAGAAGCCGATCAGCAGGTAGGAGCACAGACCGACGCCCTCCCAGCCGACGAACAGGCCCAGCAGGCTGCTCGACAGGATCAGCATCAGCATCGAGAAGACGAACAGGTTGAGGTAGCAGAAGAACTTCGCGAAGCCCGCGTCGCCCTTCATGTACCCGCCGGCGTAGACGTGGATCAGGAAGCCGACGCCCGTGACGACCAGCACCATCACCGCCGAGAGGCGGTCGATCACGATCGAGATGTCGATGCTGAAGGCGCCCGTGTCGATCCAGTGCCAGACGCTGCTTTCGATCGAGGTCAGCTGCTCGCCGCCTGCGGCGAGGTCCTTGACCGCGAGGATCGAGAGGATGAACGCGCCCAGCATCGCAAGCGCGGCGATGGGGTGGGCCAGGGCACCGATGCCCGCCGGCACGCTGTGCTCGTGGTCATCGTGAGCATGGTCATCGTGAGCATGGTCGTCATGACCGTGCTTGCCGTGCCCGTGATCATGGTGGCCGTGATCATGAGCTCCGTGACCGCCGTGACCGTGTCCGCCCGCCTTGGGAGCGAACACGCCGCGCGAGCGCAGGGTCAGGAAGTGCAGCAGGGCGCAGACCGCGCTGCCGAGAAGCGGCAGCGCCGGGATCCACCACAGCCAGCCGTAGTCGCCTTGGGGGGATTGCATGTCAGTTCTTGAGGTCGGCGACCTCGTCGAGCGAGACCGTCTGCTTGTTGCGGTAGAGCGCGATCACCAGCGCGAGACCCACGGCGGCTTCGATGGCCGCCACGACGATGATGAAGATGGCAAAGATCGGACCCTGAGTGTCGGGTTGACCGCCGTTCGCCAGCGTGTGCATGCGGCTCGCCGCGAGGAATGAGAGGTTCGCCGCGTTGAGCATCAGCTCGATGCACATCAGCACGATGATCACATTGCGGCGCAGGAAGAAGCCGGCGACCCCGATCCCGAACAGGATCGCGGCCAGCACCAGCAGGTGTTCGCTGGGAACGCTCATGAGCCTTTTCCTCCGCCCGCCTGCGGGCCGCGGTTGCGCTTGGCCAGCACGACCACCGCGACGGCGGTGGCGAGCAGCAGCACGCTGATCACCTCGAAGGGCAGCAGCCAGCGGCTGAACATGGCCTCGCCGAGGTTCTGGATGCTGTCGATGCCGCCCTCAGGCAGCTTCGCGTTCGGATCGATCGCCGGCAGTGCCCCGGAGGCCTGCAGCGCCGCGAAGGCGCCGATGCCGACCAGCGCGCCCGCGATCAGCATGCCCGTCACCGCATTGCGGCGCAGGAACATGGCGGTGTCGATACGCGCCATGGGCTTCTCGTCCGCGAGGTTGAGCAGCATGATCACGAACAGGAAGAGCACCATGATCGCGCCTGCGTAGACGAGAATCTGCGCTGCAGCGAGCATCTGAAAGCCCGCCAACAGGTAGATCGTCGCCAGGGCGAAGAAACTCGCCAGTAGCGCCAGGATGCTCGCAATCGGGTTGCGGGCCAGGACGACGCACAAGGCGGCGGCCACGGCCAACCCGGCCATCAGATAGAAGAGGAGGTTCGCCACCGGTCGTTGATCTGGTTGACGTAATCCATGCGCTTTCTCAGCGCGGAAGCGGGTCGTTTCAGTTTCTCCATGTCGTAGACCAGGGACTTGCGGTCGTAATCCGCCAGTTCCAGCTCGTCGGACATGTAAATCGCGTCCTTGGGGCAGGCTTCTTCGCAGAAGCCGCACAGGATGCAGCGCAGCATGTCGATGTCGAAGCGCTTGGGTTCGCGCTCGATCTCGCGGTCGGTTTCGCCGCCGTCGATCGTGATGGCGTAGGCCGGGCAGGCCGCCTCGCACATGCCGCAGGAGACGCAGGCGATGTTGCCGTCGTCCTTGACAACCAGACGGGGCTGGCCGCGCGTGACTTCATTCTTGGGCAGGGGCTCTTCCGGATACTGCCGCGTGATCTTCTTTTCGAACATCTTGCGGAAGGTCACGGAGAGACCGCGCACGATCTCGGGGATGTAGAGCTTCTCCGAGAGGGACAGGGTCTTGCGTCGGACGATCACCATGGTGTTGACCTACTACTTCAGGCTGATCAGGGCGCCGGTGAAGATCAGGTTGGCGAGCGCCAGCGGCAGCATCACCTTCCAGCCCAGGCGCATCAGTTGGTCGAAGCGGAAGCGCGGCAAGGTCCAGCGCACCCACAGGAACAGGAACAGGAAGATCGAGGTCTTCGCCATGAAGGCGAGGAAGCCGATCGCCCAGTGCACGTTGTCCACGAAGGGGATGTGGTGACCGCCGAGGAACAGGGCCGTGCCCAGGCAGCTCATCACGATCATCGCGGTGTACTCGCCCAGGAAGAACAGCGCGAACTTCATCGAGCTGTACTCGGTGTGGAAGCCGCCGACCAGCTCGGACTCGCACTCGGCGAAGTCGAAGGGGTGGCGGTTGGTCTCGGCGAAGATCGCCACGAGGAACAGCAGGAACCCCAGCGGCTGCGTGGCTATGAACCACATGCCCGCCTCATGCTGCGCGGAGACGATCTCGCGCAGGTTGAGGCTGCCCGCCATCGCGACCACGGCGAGAATCGAGAGGATCAGCGTCAGCTCGTAGCTGATCATCTGGGCCGAGGCGCGCAGGCCGCCCATCAGCGAGAACTTCGAGTTCGAGACCCAGCCGCCCAGAATGATGCCGTAGACCGACAGTCCGCCGATCGCCAGCAGGTACAGCACGCCGATGTCGATGTCGGCGATCGACAGATAGGTCGTGCGCCCGCCGAGGAATTCCTTGGCTTCGGTGATCTCTCCGCTGAAGGGGATCACGGCCAGCGTCATCATCGCGGGGATCGCGGCGATCGCCGGAGCAAGGCGGAACAGGATCGGGTTCGCGCCATCGGGCAGAACCTCCTCCTTGAAGATGAACTTCACGCCGTCGGCGAGCGGCTGCAGCACGCCCCAGGGACCCACGCGGTTGGGTCCGATGCGGTACTGCATCCAAGCCGAGACCTTGCGCTCCGCCAGCGTCATGACCGCGCCGAGCACGATCACCACGTGGTAGAGCACGAAGACCTTGGCGGAGGAAACCAGCAGGTAACGCCAGTCCAGACTGTCGAGCAGGGCTTGGATGTCCATCAGCTGCGCTGCAGGGCGGCCTTGATGCCGCTGTGGAGGTCTTGGAGGGTACGGGTCAGCGGCGCCACGCCGTGCGGCGCGGTCTTGGCGGCCGCGATTCTGCCGCGATGGCCGTCGATGTTGACCCAGGTTCCGGTGCGTTCGGTGCAGTTGGGCACACCGATCGCCACGCGGCAGTTGGACTGCGCGGGCGCAACCGTGTCGAGCACCGCAAGCCCGGGCGTGGCGCTGAGCGCGTTGCCGACCAGCTCACCGATGCGTTCGCCAACCAGCAGCACGAGCTGGGCGCCAGCGCAGGCACCCGCGAGCTCGGACTGCTTCACGGCCGCAAGTCCGGCTTCGCTCAGGCCGCGTCGGTTGGGGCAGGGATCGCCGGTATGCAGCAGATCATCCTTGAGGTTGTTGGGCTCGGGGCTGAAGAAGCAGAGCGCGGCGCCGAGTGCGCCGGCAAGCGACCGGAGCTCGGCCGCTTCCTCGATCGTGCACCAGGGTGATGCGACGATGGCAACCTTGCCGCTCGAGCGCAGCGCCGCCGCGAGGGCGTCGATGCCGGCCTGCGCGCTCGCCGCCTGGGCGCCGCCCTGACCGACGATCAGCGCGCCGCTGAGACGATTCTGCTGGTTGGGATGCGCGTAGGCGAAGCGGCCCGTGTCACACATCCACCAGCGGTTGATCGCCTGGTTCTCGCGCGGGCGGAAGCGCTTGACCTCGCCGTTGCGCAGCACCTCCACCGTGGTCGAGCAGCCGCGGCTGCATTCGGCGCACGTGGAGGCCATCTTGAGCAGGTTCCACACGCGCGCCTGGAAGCGGAAGTTCTTGAGCGTCAGCGCGCCCACGGGGCACAGGTCGGCGATGTTGCCCTGGTAGTTGCCCTTGAGCGGCTTGTCACCGAAGGTCGAGATCACCGAGCGTGAGCCGAGGTTGGAGACCGTCAGCTGCGCCTGCTTGGGCACTTCCTCGAAGAAGCGCACGCAGCGGCTGCACAGGATGCAGCGCTCCTCGTCGAGCACGATCACGTCGCCGAGGCTCTTGCGCTTCTCGAGCTCGCGGCGCGGCTCGTTGGAACGGCCTTGAGCCTGTCCTTCCGCGTAGGTGTAGTCCTGCAGATCGCACTCGCCCGCCTTGTCGCAGCTCGGGCAGTCGAGCGGGTGGGTCTTCAGCAGGAACTCGAGGCACTCGCGGCGCGTGTCGTGCGCCTTCTGGCTCTCGGTCTGGATCACCATGCCCTCGGCCGGATAGGTGCGGCACGCGACCATGACGCGCGCGGGCATTGTGCCCTGCTGCACTTCGACCTGGCAGATGCGGCAGCTGCCCACCGGCTCGAGTCCGGGGTGGTAGCAGTAGTGGGGGACCTCGACGCCATTGCCATGGCAGGCGGCGATGATCGGCTTCTTCGGGTCGGCGTCGACCTCGACGCCGTTGACGATGATCTTGGTCACGCTAGTGGGCTCCGGCGTACTCGATGCGCTTGTAGGAAATCGGGTCGCGGTGCTGGCGCACGCATTCCTCGAGCTCGCCCTTGAACAGGCGGATCGCCGAGAGCGTCGGGATCGCCGCCGCGTCCGAGAGGGCGCAGATGGTCTTGCCCGGCGCCATTCCGCGCGCGAGCGATTCGATGGTCGCCACATCGTCGGGCTGGCCGTGGCCGGTCGCGATGCGGTGGAAGATCTGCGACAGCCACTGCGTGCCTTCGCGGCACTGGCTGCACTGTCCGCAGCTCTCGTGATCGTAGAAGCGCGCGATGATCTCCATCACGCGGGCGATCGAGGTCGTGTCGTCGATGATGATCATCGCCGCGGTGCCCAGCGAGGAGCCGCGCGCCTTGAGCGAGTCATGATCAAGCACGACATCGAGGTCGTTGCCCGTCAGCAGCGCGCAGGAGCTGCCGCCGGGGAACCAGGCCTTGCACTTGCGGCCCTTCCAGATGCCGCCGGCGAAGTTCTCGATGATCTGGCCGGCCGTGATGCCGAAGGGCAGCTCGTAGACACCGGGCTTGTTGACATGGCCCGAGATGCCGCACAGGAAGTTGCCCTTGGAGCCCTTGGTGCCCAGAGCCGCGTGCCAGGCGCCGCCCTTGTTGATGATGAAGGGCACGTTGAAGATCGTCTCGACGTTGTTGACCGTCGTGGGCTGGCCCCACAGGCCGAAGGAGGCCGGGAAGGGCGGCTTGGGACGCGGGTGACCGCGCTTACCCTCGAGGCTCTCCATCAGTCCGGTTTCCTCGCCGCAGATGTAGGCGCCCGCACCCTTGTGCATGTGGATTTCGCAGGAGAAATCCGAGCCAAGGATGTTCTTGCCGATCAGGCCGGCCTTGCGGGCCTCGTCGATCGCGGCCTGGCAGCGCTGGTAGGAGAGGCGGTACTCGCCGCGCACGTAGATGTACACGGCCTGCATGCGCATGGCGTAGGCCGCGATGAGGCAGCCTTCGATCAGGCCGTGCGGATCCTTCTCCATCAGCACGCGGTCCTTGCACGTGCCCGGCTCGGATTCATCGGCGTTGACCGCCAGATAGCGGGGCCGCGGATCCTTGGCCGGATCCGGCATGAAGCTCCACTTCATCCCGGTGGGGAAGCCCGCGCCGCCGCGGCCGCGCAGCTCGCTGGCCTTCATCTCCGCGATGACATCCGCGGGGCTCATCGGGGTCTTGAGCACCTTTTCGATGGCCTTGTAGCCGCCGTTCTGGCGGTAGACATCGAGGGTGTGGGAGTTGGTGAGCCCCGTGCGGTTGAGCAGCCAGGTCTCGTAGCTTCCGGGCTTGGTCATTTCACGCCTCCGAGAATCTTCTCGACCTTCTCAGGTGTCAGGTCTTCGTGGTACACGCCGTCGAGATCGATCATCGGGGCGTTGGCGCAGGCACCCTGGCACTCCACCGGCCAGACGGTGAACTTGCCGTCGGGCGAGGTGCCGTAGGGCTTGGCGCCGGTGACGCGGCAGACATGCTCCATGATCTCGCTGGCGCCGCGCAGCTCGCACGAGATGTTGTGGCAGACGCTGACCATGTGGCGTCCCACCGGCTTGAGGTGGAACATCGGGTAGAAGGAAGCCACGCCGTACACCTCGACCGGCTCGATGCCGATGAAGGCCGCGAGATCTTCCATCGTCTCCGGCGAGATCCAGCCGCCCAGTTCCTCCTGGCAGCGGTGCAGGGCCGGAATCAGGGCCGACTTGCGGTCGGGGTACTTCTTGGCGAGCTCTTCGAACTCGCGCACAAGCTTTTCAGGCAGTGCCATCAGCGATCGACCTCACCCATCACGAAGTCCAGCGAACCGATGATCGAAACGGTGTCGGAGAACAGGCGGTCCCGCATCACCACGGGGATCGCCTGCACGTTCATCAGGCCCGGCGCGCGGATGTGGCAGCGCAGCGGGTGGCTGGTGCCGTCCGACACGACATAGAAGCCCAGCTCGCCCTTGGAGGACTCGACCGCGCCGTAGGCTTCGCCCTTGGGCAGCGCCATGTCGGTCACGATCTTGAACTGGTGGATCAGCTCCTCCATGGAGGTGTGCACCTTGCCCTTGGGGGGCAGCACGTAGCGGCGGTCATCGGCGAGGAACTCGCCGCCGCGCGTGTCGCGCAGCAGCTTGACCGCCTGCTGGATGATGCGCGTCGACTGACGCATCTCCTCGACGCGCACGAGGTAGCGGTCGTAGCAGTCGCCGGTCGTGCCCACGGGGATCTCGAAGTTGAAGCGCTCGTACGAGGAGTAGGGCTGCTGCTTGCGCAGGTCCCACTCGAAGCCCGAGCCGCGCAGGTTGGGACCGGTCAGCGACCAGGCCAGCGCCAGTTCCTTGCTCACGATGCCGATGTTGTGGTTCCGGTCGTACCAGATGCGGTTGCCGGTCAGCATCTTCTCGTACTCGTCCACGGCGCCGAGGAAGTGGTCGCACCACTTCTCGATCTCGCGGCCCACGTCCTCGTTGACATCGGCGTACACGCCGCCGATGCGGACATAGGTGTTGTTCATGCGGTGCCCGGTGTAGGCATCGAGGAACGTGTAGATCGTCTCGCGCTCCTTGAACGTGAAGAAGAACATCGTCACGGCGCCCAGGTCGATCGCCGTGGTGCCCAGATAGATCAGGTGCGCGGCGATGCGCGACATCTCCATCAGCATCACGCGGATGATCTGCCCGCGTTCGGGCACCGGCACGCCGCCGAGCTGCTCCAGCGCGATGGCGTACGCGCAGTTGTTCATCAGCGGCTGGACGTAGTCGAGGCGGTCGGTGTGCGGGAAGAACTTGCGCCAGCCCAGCGACTCGCAGGTCTTCTCCTTGCCGCGGTGGAGGTAGCCGACGACCGGCTCGATCTCCTTCATCGTCTCGCCGTCGAGCACGACCTTGATGCGCAGCACGCCGTGCGTGGCCGGGTGCTGCGGACCCATGTTGAGCTCCATCAGCTCGCCGTGCAGCGGGTCATCGCCCTGCAGCGCGGTCGGGTTGTACTCGAAGACCTTGGTGGAGGTGGTTTGAGCGGACATGTTTCTCAGCGCGCCCCCTCTTCTTGCTGTTCTTGCTGGAAAGCCGTGTTGCTCGGACGCTCGCGGCGCTTTCTGTCCCATTCGCGGTAGAGCCGGTCCGGCTCGATGCCGTGGTGGGGGAAGTCCTTGCGCAGCGGGAAGTGGTCGTATTCTTCGGGCATCAGCAGGCGCTTGAGGCCGGCGTGCCCCGTGAACACGATGCCGAACATGTCGAAGCACTCGCGCTCGGAGTAGGCGGCGCCCGGGAACAGATCGATGATCGAAGCGATCGCGGGCTGATCGCCGCCAATGCGCGCATGCAGGCGCACGCGGTCGTTCATGCTCACCGAGAGGAACTGCCAGCACAGCTCGTAGCGCGGCTCGGCCGGATAGTGATCCACCGCAGTCACCAGCGTGTTGGTTTCAAACCCCGCCCGCTCCTTGAGCCGCTGCACGGCCTCGCGGACCTTGTCGGCGGGAACCGTGATGGTCGGCATGCCATCGCGCGCGCTTGAGATGCTCGCCTGCAGGCCGTCCAGCGCCGCCTGCACTCGTTCTTGGGTGCTCGTCATGATTCGTTAGCGGTCGCTGACCTGCCCGGGGGGGAGGAACTCGTGGCTGCGCGTCGTGGGGACGCCGCGGTTGGGAGCGCGGTCGAAACGGCGCGTGCCGATGCCTTCATCCGTGTTGGCGCCCTGCAGCAGCAGTTCGACCGGGCGCTCGCGCTCGATCTTCTTCTGCAGCTTGAGGATCGCGTCGATCACCGCATCGGGGCGCGGCGGACAGCCGGGAACGTACACATCGACGGGCAGGATCGAGTCGACGCCCTGCACCACCGAGTAGCTGTCGTACATGCCGCCCGAGGAGGAGCAGACGCCCATCGCGATGACCCACTTGGGGTCGGGCATCTGGTCGTAGATCGTGCGGCAGGCCTCCGCCATCTTCCAGGTGAGCGTGCCGGCGACGACCATCAGGTCGGCCTGGCGCGGGCTGAACCGTGCGGCCTCGGCGCCGAAGCGCGCGAGGTCGAACTTCGGCCCGATCATCGCCATCAGCTCGATGCCGCAGCACGACAGGCCCAGCGGCATCGGCCACAGGGAGTTCTTGCGGCCCCAGTTGACCAGCTCATCGACGCGGGTCCACAGGAAGCCTTCCTGTGCGGGGTTGTCCTTGATTTCGATCAGCGATCCCATTCCAGTCCTCCTTTGCGCCAGACGTAGGCCAGTGCCAGACCGAGGATCGCCACGAAGGCGAGGATCTCGACCAGCACGAAGGCTCCGACGCCCTGCGCGTTGAACGTGTTCGCTCCCACGGCCCACAGGACGAGGAAAATCGATTCCACGTCGAACAGGATGAAGAGCACCGCGACCAGATAGAAGTGAATCGAGAGGCGGATGCGCGCCGAGCCATGGGGCTCCATGCCGCACTCGTAGGCTTCCTTCTTGCCGACATTCTTGCGGCTGCGTCCGAGCAGCTCGCTGACCCCGAGGTTGGTCGCGACGAAGCCGAGCACGACCACCAGCAGGATCAGGATGGGGATATAGGCGTGCAGCATGAACGGGGGGGCGCGGGGGGTAGGGCCGCAGCGCAAGGCCGCGATGCTCCTTCCGACGCGCAGGATTGGGGGGTGCCTCGCGGTAGCCGGTGGGGGGTGAAAATTTGCGCGGCAGTGTAGCCAGCGCGAAGGTCAGGGGAAAGGGTGCGGCGCGGGAAAGGTTGTCGGCGGGCTTCGAATCAAGAAAAACTGAGTAAGGCTATTTCTGCCAATTGTTTGCCAAATGAAATTTCCTAACCCTCGATCCTCAGGAATTGCCCCGTGCTCCCGCGCGCGAGGGCTTCGAGGGCTCCATCCCCGCTCGTGCCGATCTGCACCCCGTGGAAGCGCGTGCGGCTGACCGTCTGGACCCGCTCAAGGAAAGGGGCCACCCAGCCGACCCCCTCGTTGGTGGCCCCGTCGCACAGCAGGACGAAGGTGTCGGCCTCGGACAGGCGCCGCTCGCCGCTGCGCTCCTTGGCACCGGATGCCAGCAGGCCGCGTTCGATGCCGGCCTTGAGCGCGGTCGATCCGCCCGGGGTCATGTCCAGCCAGCGTCCCAGCTCGGCGAGGTTCTCGGCCGTGACCGGCACCAGCTCCTCCTTCCAGGGCTGGGCGATGTCGTGAAACAGCACCACATTGAAGCGCGAACCCTGCTCCAGCCCGCGCACGCACTGCAGCAGCTGCGCGACGGCTTCGCGCCAGCGCGTGCGGGCCTCCGGGCCCTTCATCACGTCGCTCATCGAGCCGGAGCGGTCGATCACGAAGGTCACGCGGTCGCTCCAGATCTCCAGCGCGAAAAAACCCGCCTGCGTGCGGGGCACGGCCGCCGCCGCTCGCGGCGGGCGCGTGCCGGCGCTCGCCGCAGCCCAGGCCGCGCGCCATGCATTCACATCAAATGCGAGTCCGAAACCCGTGCGCTCCTCGAGCGAGCGCTCTAATTCACGCAAAATGCGCAGCGACTGCAGCCCGGCCTCTGCGCGGCGCTGCCAGTGCTCGAGCGCGGGGATCAGGAGCGGCATCGCGCTCGTGTCATCCAGTGCGCGGGAGAGCTGGATCGCGCGCGTGGCGGCGCGCCAGTCGCCGCGCGCGATGTCCGCGCGCACCAGGGGCTCCAGCCGGCGCTCCTCCGGGGTCCCCGCCCCCAGCTTGACGCGGGTAAAATGCGCTTCAGCCGCCCGCAAGGACGCATTTTCCCGGCTGTTCTCGAGCAGGCCGAGGAACAGCCCGTGCACGCCCGTGTCGGGCCATCCGCTCAAGCCCTCCAGCGCCAGCGAGCGGAGACGTTCGTCCGGATCGCGCGTCGCCTGCAGCAGCGCGAGCATCACGCCGGGGCTGGGCTTGCGCACCAGCAGCGCCAGCGCGGCCAGGCGGCGCGGCAGCGGCTGACTCTGCGCCATGGAGAGCACTTCGCGGGAAAGAAAACGATCCAATTCCGCGCTTGCGTGCTGGGCGAAGACATCCAGCAGCATTTGTCGCAATTGTGCGCGCGGTGTCGTGCTCTCGTAGGCGCTCGCGGGGTCCAGCGTCACCGCCAGCAGGTCGAGCAGGCAGGCCGCGCTGGCGCGCTGCTGGGAGGAGTCGATCGACCAGGCGATGCGCAGGTCGGTCACCCGCGCGCGCAGTTCGCCCAGCCGGGCCTCGTCGAGCTGCACCTTGCCGGCGCGGTAGTCATCGAGAAAGCGCTCGATCGTCGCGCAGCCGGACTGCTGGGCTGGCACGCACAGTGCGGGAAGCGCAAAGAGGAGGGGCGGGAGCACCCCGTCAGTATCGTGCCCGCCGGGGTGGTCTGGCTAGTGCGCGCCGGCCTGACTCAGTGCAGCTCCAGCGTGCGCTCGAGGAACAGCTGCGGCGTCTCGTAGCCGGGCGCATCGTGCAGGCCCTTGAGCAGCACCTTGGCGCCTGCGGCGGCATTCGCCGCCTCAAGCTCCAGCGTCAGCACCCCGTCGACGGGCGCAAACTGCTTGTGATCGATGGATAGCCGCCCCTTCGCAAGGCTCACGCCCTGCGCATCGAGCAATTCGGCGTCGATGTCGAGCACGCGCCCGATCAGTCCCGGCACGCGGTGACCGGAGACATTTTCGAACTCGACGAGCACCTTGGCGCCATCGCGACGGGCGCGGTACTCGAAGGCGCGCGCCAGGAAGGCCGGATCGCGCGGCGTCTGCAGCTCATGGCTGCGACCCTTGCGCACCGTGGTCGCGTCCTTGGCGATCGTGCGCTCGAGCGGGGCCATGTGGCAGCCCACGCAGCTGCGACCCTTCTTTTCCTGCTCCGTTTCGACGAAATCGCGTGCGATCCCGATCACCGGGCCGATGTTCGTGGCGTGGCAGCCGATGCACAGCATCGCGGACTGGTTCTCAGGGCGGAAGGCCTCGGCTGCCACGCTGCGGTGCGCTTCGTTGGGGGCTCCGAAGGGGCCGAGGATCTCGCCTTCCTTGCCGAGGTGGCAGGTGTTGCAGTCGATGCCGAAGTGCGACCAGTTGTGCTGCGGATCGCGCGATTTGGGCTTGGCGCCGGGTTCGACATGGCTGAGCGGCTCGGGGATGTGGCAGTTGTGGCAGCTCTCGGGCTTCTTCTTTTCCTTGAGGCTCTCCTGATACAGCGGGTCGATCCACGCCATGGCATGCGTGGTGCGGGCCCACTCGCGCGTCACATCCTCGTGGCACTCCGCGCAGCTCAGCTCTTTCCAGCGCTCCAGCTCGGCCGGCCGCGCGTCCGGCAGCGGCTTGGGAGGGGCGAGCTTCCACGCCTGTGCACCTTCGGTCTGGGACCAGCCCAGCAGACCCAGCAGAGCCAGCGGGAGTGCGGGAGCGAGCTGCATGCTCACTTGTCGAAGACGTTGGTCTCGCTGGGAGCGATGCGCTCCTCGACTTTCTCGATCGTGAGGTCGAGCTTGGCGAAGTCGATCTTCTCGGCCTGCTTGTCCGCAGTGCGCTCCTCGCGCCGCTGCGCGCCGGGTGCCTTGGGAGCCGTGCCGGGGGCCGGCTGCTTGTCCTTGTCTGAGGCGCTCATGGCATCAGTCAACCACCGCAGGCCGCTTCCGGCAAGACTTCAGAACTCGCGCATCGTCAGGAGCTTTGAGACCCGAGGCTGGGAGCCGGCTCACTCAGGAGCGCGGTGCCAGCACACCCAGCCGGTGCAGCTCGCCGGCGAAGCGCCGCACGTTCTCGATCGCCGGCATGTCGCCCGGATCGATGCCCTCCAGCAGCGCGCCCAGTGAGCCCTTCTGCGCCAAGAGCTCCAGCACGCGCTTGCCGTCCGGCCGCAGCTCAACGAACTCGGCGCTGTCGGGATCGTAGACCAGCACGGAGTGCGCGCGACCCAGCGTGCCCAGTTCCTGCTCGGCCTGCGCCTCGGCGCCCGCCACATGCCGTCCGGTGAGGAAGTCCGGGCGCACCATGCGCGCCAGCGGGTGAGCGAGCTTCGCCAGCGTGGCTCCGTAGGGGAAGTTGAGCTCGACGAACTCCAGATCGCGCGAGGGCGCGAGGCGCGGATCCGCTCCCCGGGCGGCGCGCGCGGCCGTGCGCTGGCGGCAGCGCTCGACGAACTGATCCGGAGTGATGCCCTTGGCGAGATGCAGGAAGTAGTGACTCTTCTGCATGAAGTAGAAGATGTTGTCGCCCGAGAAGATCGGGAAGTGCCGGCGCAGGGCGCTCATCATCTCCTCGAAGACCTCGGCCGCCTCGGTCTGCGTCATGCCGGTCTCGGAGACGTAGTCGTGGTACAGCTCGATGTCAGCCGAAGGATCGTCGAGGATCGTGATGCCGAAATCCTCCGGGCGCTTGTAGGTCTGGGCGACCTCGTCGATGTGGAAGGTCTGCAGCGAAACCTCGCGCACCACATCGGAGTGCTGCACGAGGAAATCAACCGTGGCGCGCGCCTCCTCGCGCGTTTCGCTGGGGAAGCCCACCATCGCGTAGAAAGTGACGCTGATGTTGACCTTGGCGCAGTTCGTGGCGACCTGCACCGTGCTCTTGAGGCTCTGGCCCTTCATCATCATTTTGAGCAGACGCGGGGTCGCCGTCTCGAAGCCGAAGAGCAGCTTGCGGCAGCCCGAGTCGTACAGCACCTTGGCGCCCTCCTCGGTGTAGGCCTTGGGCTCGACGCGCGCATCCGCCCACCACGTGATGCCGGCCTCGCGACGGATCAGCTCCTCGGGCAGATCCTTGATCATGCCCGGCGGCATGCAGTCGGTGATGAAGTTGAAGTGCGCGGTCTTGTAGCGATCGCGCAGGGCGAGCACATGATCGACGATGGTCGCCGCGCGCCGTGTGCGGTAGCCCGGCCCGATCACCGTGGGCAGCGTGCAGAAGGTGCACTCGCCGTAGTAGCAGCCGCGGTTGATGTCGTAGGGGATCACGACCGCGGGCGAGAAGTACTTCTCAAAAGGCAGGCCGTCGAAGTCGGGCACCGGCGCCGCATCGAGCTTGATCGGGTGCCCTTGGGGGTTCTCGACGCTCCTGCCGCTCCTGCGGTCGACCCAGGTGAGCGAACCGATCGTCTCGAGCGAACTGCCTGATTCGAGCGCCTTGCAAAGCGCGAGCAGCGGATTCTCACCCTCGTGGAAGATGATCGAGTCGAGGAACTCGCCGATGCCCGGCGCGCGCATCAGCTTGGCGCCGATGTAGGCGAGGAAGCCGCCGCCGGCCGTGATGTGGCAATCGGGCAGGGCTTCCTTGACCAGTCGCGCCAGCGTCAGGCCGGGGATCAGCTGGCTGCCGTAGATGATCGAGATGCCCAGCACGCGCGGACGCCGCGCGACGATGCGCGGCAGGAGCTCGCTCCTGAAGTACTCGATGAAGGGGTTCTGCTGCTCATCGCGCGTGGCTGCGAACACCTCATGAGAGCGCTCCAGCGAATAGCTGGTCGTGAAATTGTGCGGCGTCAGGCTCGCCGGATGGTGCGCAGCCGAAACCAGACGCAGACCGTGGTACAGCGTGCGCACAGCCGGCACGTAGCGGTCCATGTCCTCGAACCCGTCGCCGCGCAGCACGCGCTTGGCGCCCTCGACGCGCTCGATCAGGGCCTTGGCGGATGCGGCACTCTCGGCCGCCGCGCGGTAGCCCGCGAGATCGCGGAACGAGAGCTCAGTGCGCGAGGAATACTGCGCAAGCGCGAGACGCGCCCGCACGCGCTCGGCTGACTTGGCGAGGTACGCCGCGGAGAGGAAGTGGTCGTACGCCTCGATGTTGGCGTCGATCAGCTCGACATCCGGGAAGTTGTTCGCCTGGAGGAAGGCCTTGAGGCAAGGCAGCGCGAGATAGGGCTGCGTGAAGTGGCCCTGGGGCGGAAAGACCAGCGTTACGGGGAACGAGGATTGGACCATGGCGGTCCGCCAAGACTCGCAGATGCCCTGCGGATGTGCAAGGCGCCGAAGTCTAGTTCCTCAGCCCCAGATCTCTGGCAAGCGCATCGATGCAGGCCGTAGGTCTTCCACGATTGGCGCGCACATAGACAACGCCCGCTTTACGCGTTGCCTGCTTGAGTTTGCGGTCAGCGGCGTGAGAAAGGAATCCGGTCAGAGCGAGGACATAGTCGTAGCTGCCATTCCCGATGGCCTGCGTAGCGCTGTCGCCCTTGCGTTCACTATAGACAATTGCCTTGAGCATGCCGACGATGCCCAGACGTTCTGCCAACTCTCTGTCCCGAGCATCGTCGTTCCTGTTCGAAACGATTAGCACTCGCTTCCCCTGCATCACCGCCCTGACGTGTGATTCGAGCGGGTGCACCGGATGTTCTTCCACTTGGACGTCAGCGGACTCGGCATCTTCTTCAGGCTCCGGCCACGCAGAAGGGGTGAGCGTGTCCTGAGCCAGTTGGGCGTGCAGTTTCTTCCAGCGACTGCGCGCGGCACGCTGGTCCAGGCCCTTGGGATGAACGCCGAGCGCGAGGAATTCGTCCCTACGCCCACGCAGGTGTGGCAGGAGACGATCGTTGTTCAGATCCCCACCCAGAAGTAGGGCTTGTCTGAGCCAGTTCAGGAGCGCATCTCCCGGAGCAACGGCATGCAGAGAACTGAGGAGTTTTTTGCGTTCTTTCCTGCGTTGTTGCCGCAGGGGGTCATGCCCGTTGGCCCGTGCCCAGCTCCTGTCCGGAGCAGTCGGCCTCTCCAGCACCTTTTCCAGTGCAGCGTCCCTCATCGTGCAAGCCAGCCAGCGCATGCGGCCAATGACCACACCCCACTGCTCGAGCTCAGATCCACGCAACCATCGCAGCACTTTCGCCCAGTCCGCCCATTCGCGGCGGCTCTGATCAACCAGCGCCTGATCCACAATCTGAATATTGGGGACTTCAGGCATGTGGCCATTGAGGGCTCCAACGGGAACCAGAGGCCCTGTCAGCTTTTCCAGCGAATCAGCGATGACCGCAAGTCGTGCCTGTGCATCGCTCGGTTGCGGACTCAGCTCCGCGGCGTCGAACCAACCCTCGGCATCCTCCTTGTTTCTCGACGCCTCGGCATTCAGGAAGTCCAATTGCTCGTGGCACTGCCGTTCGCATTCCTTCCATGTCTTCTGCGGCGAGCTCTGGAATCCATCGATCGTGATGCCAGCATCCTCCGGGCCGCAGTCCATCTTGAGCGCATCGACATGTCCCGGCCATGAAATGCGTGCCAGTCGTGAGAGTTGCTTCGCAACCCCGTGCACCCGATCGGTTATGGAGAGTTCCCAGTTACTGCGCTCTTCGGTGGATCTGGCTGCCGCAATCCACTCGGTGATCTTCAGTCTTTGTCGTAGCGGCGACCAGCGCGGGAGTTCGCTCATGTGGGCATTCATCGTGTCCACCAACTCGTTCAGATCCTCGTGCAAGGCCTCGATCTCAAGCCGCGTCGGTCGGGATGGACCGGTTGCCACCACTTGGACGCGGGCCGCTTCCGGCTCGGCTGGTTCGGTCACATCATTCGAAGCCACCGACGGCATGGCGGTTGTCTGTGTTTCGCCGTTCGTCTCCGTTGCCGTTGGGTCTGCGTAATCGCCCGAATCCGATTGCTGTTCAGACTCGGGGGCATTGCATCGGCTTTCCAAGGCTTCTTGAAAACACTGGCGGGCCAACTGGCTCGGCAGCATCTGATCCAGGACAGCGCTCCAGGCCGCATCGCTGTCCAGAGCGCTGCCCCTGTACACCTCCGTGCCGTTGCGGACTTCGATCTCCACACGAAGGGAGATCGTGTAGCCGTGCTTTTCAAGTGCGATACGGAAAAGATGTTCCTGCGAGAGCTCGTGCATGCATTGGCGCCAAGCCTATGCGAGCAGGCCCTGCGCCTTGAAATATACCTCAAGTTCCGGCGGGATCGGCTGTGTTCCGTTCTCCGCGATGGCGAGCACCCGGTCGATGTCGGCGGACAGGCGCATCGTCGCAATCCTTCCGCGCTCGCTGCGCACCGCAAGCACGGTGGGGGACGCGTTGATCTCCTCGCGCGTCGGGTCGCAGGTGAGCCGCAGTCGTTCCGCGGGCCGATCCGGTCCGCGCGCGCCGGCGCGCACCTGCGCCTGCTCCCACAGCAGCGTGGCGTGAATCCAATCGCCGCTCTGGCGCAGCGCGAAGGCCTCGAAGCTGCTGCCGCACTGCTTCCACTGCTGCCACAGATCGAGCGTGTCAAGGCCGCCGAGCTGTTCGGCCATGCGCTGGCAGGTGCGCGGATAGCGCATCAGCACCTCGGGCAGCTCGGTGGCGATGCGGTGCAGGAAGCGCAGCCGCGCTTCCTCCTGCGGCAGCAGCGCCCAGGTCGTGAAGAGATCGGGGTGCGCAGCGATCAGAGCTCGTTCGTGCACGCCCTCGCCCGCTCCGAAGGCCATGTCGGGGGGAATGCCTTCGATCGGTCGCGCCGCGGCGCCGAACTCCTCGCCCAGTCCGCAGCCCGGCTGCGGGTTGACCAGATGCAGCGAGAGCTGCACTCCCGTGCGGCGCGCAGCCCGGGCGCAGAAATCGAGCGTCAGTCGCAGGCTGGCCTCATCCTCGCCCGGGAGGCCCAGGATCAGCGAGAGGATCGGCACGATGCCCGCGGCGGCGCAGTCATCGACGACGCGCAACAGATCGATGTCTTCGCGCATGCCCTTCTGGTTGCGCCGCCTCACGGCCGGATCCGCGGATTCGATGCCGAGCAGGGCGCGGTAGCAGCCGGCAGCTCCCATCGCACGCAAGAGCTCCGCATCGAGGTGATCGGCGCGCGCGCGCACTTCCCAGGGCAGCGGGTTGCCGCGCGCCTGCAACTCGGCGCACAGCTCGAGCGCGTGCGCACGGTTGGCTGCGAAGAGATCGTGACATAGGTAGGCCTGACGGGCGCCGGGGATCGCGCGCAGAGCGGCGATCTCGTCAGCGAGCCTGTGCGCGGGAAGCGGACGCGAGCGGCGGTTCCAGTAGCGTCCGATGGTGCAGAAGCTGCAGTCGTAGACGCAGCCGCGGCCGGAATCGAGCGGCACCAGTCCGTCCTCCTCGCCGGTGATGCGCTTGTAGGCTGCGATCGGCGGCAGCAGGTGCCAGGCGTAACCGGGCAGAGTCGCGAGATCGGCGATCGGCGCGCGGTCCGCTTCGCGAACGATGCGCCCGGCACCTTCGCGGTGGGTGATGCCTGATACCCGCGCGAAGCTCCGGCTCGGCGCCGCATCGAGCAGCTCGAGGATCGTCTGCTCAGCCTCACCGCGCACCACGACATCGAGCTGCGGGAAGCGCTCGAGCAGCAGCGTGTCGATTCCGGTCGTGCCCGGTCCGCCCATGAGCGTCAGGAGGTGCGGTTGCACGGCGCGGATGCGCTCAAGGATCGCCAGCGCGATCGGCACGGTTGCGCCCATCACGGAGAGTCCGAGGACATCGATGCGCTCCGCTTCGATGCGCGCGAGCAGGAACGCCGCGCTGCTGTCAGCGAGCGCATCACCACCCCGCAGCTCGCCGCTGCCCAGACGGTAGGCGAGATCCTCAAGGCGCACGAAGCGCCCCTTGGATTCCAGCATGGCACCCAAGCGCAGCAGTCCCGGAGGCGGCATGGAATAGCCGAAGGTGTCGCGGTGGGGGGCGGAGGCGATCAGCAGGCGCACGGCGGGCATCTTGGCAGTCCTGAGCCCGACACGCTAGGCTCACGGTCATGCAAACGAATGCGCGCACGCTGCTGGGCTCCCTGCTGCTCCTCTCGATGGCCTCTTGCGGGAGTGGCGGGTCGGAGGACACGACCTTCGTGGTGCGCACGAGCAAGCTCTCCGTCGCGGGAACGACGCCCCTCAACCTGAGCGGCCGCAACCTGTTCTTCCTGTGCAGCGAGGCGACCACCGGCTCGGGCGGTACGGACTTCAACGGCGACGGGGACAAGATCGATGCCATCGGCGTGGCGGTGGACACGGTCACGAACACCGAGACGCGCCTCAACGTTGCCGCACTCGATGGCGCCTGGGCCGGCAGTGAGCTCTACCTCACGGTCAGCGAGGCCGGTGACGGGCGCGACTGGAGCGTGCCCGCCGACGGCGACGAGACCGACATCGTGCTGCTGCATTTCTCGCGCACGACCAATGCCCTGACCTACATCGACGAGCTGGACTCCAGCTCGCTGCCGCAGGCGATCGGCATCGGCACGCAGCTGTTCTACACCTCCTCGACCCTGCACAGCGGTCCGGGCATGAGCAATTTGTTCCGGATCGCCGCCGCTGCTCCGACCACCACGGCCATGGTCGACACCACCGATGCCGTGGCGGAGCTCAAGGTCGAGCTTCTGGCGCAGGATGAGGGCCTGATCTTTCTCGGCATGGACGAGGCGGAGAACGGCCGCAGTCTCAACGGCGATGCGGACTCGACCGACACCGCGGTGCTGGCGCTGCTCAACGGCACGCTCGCCAATGGCGTGATCCGCAACGCAGAACGCGCCCTTTCCGATGACAGCGGCCCTTTCCGCGCGCGCAAGACGGCCAGCAATGACTGGCAGGTCGGTTTCCTCGTCTCCGAAGCGCAGCAGGGCAACACCAACCTCAATGCACCGGGTTCCTTCGCGCCCAATTGGCAGCCCGTGCAGTGCGTGTCGCACGCCGACACGGACACCGCCGATGCCGTGCTGCACTATCTGCGCTTTGCGGACTGGAACGCCAATCCCGTGACGGATCCGGTGCGCAACACCGGACTGGTGGGTGATGACCGCATCGCCATCGCCAACAACTTCATCGCCACGATCAGCAAGGAAGCGGACGAGGGCGGCTGTGATCTCAATCAGGACGGCGATGCCTTCGACGAAGTGGTGCGCTGGACGCAGATCGTTCCTGACAACGACCCGATCCTCCCGATCACGCTGGCAACGAACATCCGCGCGCTGTTCAACTGCCCCGGCGGCACCCATGGTCTCGCGGAGCTCGATGGCCGTCTGGTGATCTCCGTCAGCGAGAGCGATGACGACACGGACATCGACGGCGATGGCGACACGGACAAGAACCTGATCGGCTGGCTGCTGCCCGCCAACAGCGCAACGCCCTGGGACTTCACGCACGGAACGGGCAACAACTCCTTCGCGGGCGCCACCTGGATGGCCGAAAACCGCGAGCGCACGCGCCTGTGCATGGCTTATCAGGAGAGCGTCAACAACGAGCAGATCAACTCCAGCGACACCGACACCACCGACAGCATGCCCACCTTCGCGGACATGGCCTCGTCCACCACGATGGTCTTCCCGGGCGTGGCGATTGCCGTGCGCGCCGACAACGCGGGCATCGGTCTGGGCAAGAGCGTCGGCTTTTATCGTGTCAGCGAGGCTGCCGATAACCGCGACTGGAACGGGGACGGCGACAAGACGGACTACATCCTGTTCTCCACCGGCATCACGGACGGTGTCTCCCGCAATCTGGGCATCCTCAACAACATCGCGCGCCAGGCGGCGCAGTTCGATGTCGAGGCGCCTTCGGGGCTGGCCTACATCGTCGATGAGTCCATGGCCGGTCCCACCGGCGCGGATCTCAACGGGGACGGGGACACACTCGACCTCGTCGTGCGCTTCCTGCACTTCTGAGCGCAGGCGCGCTCAGGGCGGCGGGGACTGCATTCCCTCGAGGAAACCTGCTGCGCGGGCTTCGGCCTGCTCACTGCGCTCCGGGCCGCTGGTCCAGCGCTCCAGCAGGCTTTGCCGCGTGCGCATGGCCTGCTCCTGGGCTTCCTTGCCGTTGGCGTCGACGCGCATCAGCTCCTTGAGGCCGCCGGAGCGCAGGCCCAGGATAATGCGCTCGACCGCCGCATCCTGAAACAGGCGCAGGAAGCCGCGCTCGAGCCGCACATTGGCGATCGGGTGGATGCTCGCCATGCCCTTGCGCCAGCGCTCGCGCTCCGAGACCAGCAGTACGTGGTTGAAGAGCAGCTTGTTGGTGCCCATCGAGAGCGCCTTCTTCGGCACGCAGCGGTTGACGATCTCATCGAGCGCGGCGAGGCGCAGGTCGCTCTTGAGTTCCGTCACGAGCTGCCAGCGCTCTTCGGGGATGAAGCGGTCGGCGCTCATTTCCCAGTAGAGGTGTCCCAGTCCCTTCGTGCGCGCGAAGCGGGCGAGGTGGTAGGGGACGAAATGGTTGTGCGCGATCGTGTCGGCGGCGAGATGCGAGAGATAGCCCAGGATGAAGGCCTCGCCGCGGTCGGTGTGCACGTGCTCGCGCATGTCGTCGAGGATGCTCCAGCGGTGGCAGTGGCTGTAGGCGCCGCCGTAGTTCTTGAAAGTGATCAGATCGGCGGCGAGCGACCCGTAGAGGTAGGCATCGCGATGTTCACCGATGAGCCTGGCTGTGCGCGCCGGCAGGCGTTCCTTGCGGCGTCGCAGCACACGCACCGCGAACTCAAGGTGGTGTCCCGGCCCCCAGGCACAGATCCCACACAGGAGTAACAGGATCAGGAACAGGAAGACCACGAAGCTTCTCCTAGCTCAGCGTCGAGCGGAAAACAGGGCGCTTCGCAAGGGCGGCTGACAGCAGCTCCTGATCACGCTGGCGCGCCTGGCCGTCGAGCTGCATGCGGGGAGCACGCACGCGGGCTCCGCCGCGTCCCACTCTGCCGACCAGCTCCTGCGCGAGCTTGATGCGCTGGACGAAGTCGTAGGTGGTGTCCATGCGCAAGAGCGGCAGGAACCAGTGGTAGAGCGCGTCGAGCTCGGTGCTCGGGCCGCGCTGCGCCAGTTCGAACAGCCTCACGGACTCGGCCGGGAAGGCATTGACCAGCCCGGCGATCCAGCCGCGCGCTCCCGCCTGCACACCTTCGACGAGGCAGTCGTCCATGCCGACGAGCAGCGTCAGACGCGATCCCAGCTGTTCGCGAATCGCCGTGATGCGGCGCACATCGCCGCTGGATTCCTTCACGGCGTGCAGGTTTGGGTGCAGGGCGGCAAGTTCGCTCATCTGTCCGGGCAGCACATCCGTGCCGTAGGCGATCGGATTGTTGTAGAGCATGCACGTGAGCGGGGTGGCCGCGATCACGGCCGAGAAATGCGCGCGCATCTCGCGCCACTCGCCCTTGTAGATGTAGGGCGGCAGCACCATGAGCCCGACGCAGCCTGCGGCCGCGGCCGCCTGCGCCTCGCGGACGGCCTCGCGCGTGCTCGTCGCGGCGATCGCCGCCAGCGGAGCGGCGTTGCCGCGCAGAGCCTCGGCGAGCGTGCTCCACAGCGCGCGCTTTTCCTCGAAGGACAGCGTGGCGCCTTCACCGAGCGAACCCGGTGCGACGATGCCCGTGCAGCCGGCGGCGACCATCCAGCGCGCGTGTTCACCGAGGAACTCCAGGTCAAGCTGATCGTCGGGGAGGAAGGGCGTCGTGATCGCGGGGATCACGCCTGTCCAGTCAAAGCGTGTCATTGGGGAGGATGGCTCAGTCGTTCCAGGGGCACGGGACTCAGCGGAGCCCGCGGATCGCGAGCAGCATAGCCGCGCAGGAACTCCAGCGCAGGTGCGCACACGGTTCCCTGACAGGGTCCCATGCCGACGCGGGCCTGCAGGCGAGCCTCGCGCCAGTCGACGAGCCCGTCGAGATCGCGCAGACGCACATCCTCGCAGCGACAGACGATCGTGTCCGGATCGGCGAGCTCGCGCAGCCGCGGATCGAGCGCGTAGACGCGCGCGAGCGCATCGGCGAAGACCTGCTCCTGGCGGACATGCCGCAGGTGGCGGGCCTCGATGGCAAGGCCGGCTGCCGCGCGACCGGCGAGCTCACCTTCGGCGAGCGCCTTGCCCAGACCGCCGATGCCGGTGCATTCGCCGGCGGCGAAGATGTGTCCGATGCTGGTGGTTTGGCGCTCGTCGACGCGCACGCGGTCATCGGCAAGCTCGCAGCCCAGCGCCTGTGCGACGCGCACGCGCGGCACGAGTCCGTATCCGATCGCGAGCGCGTCGCACTCGATGCGCGTCTCCCGTGTTCCGCTGCCCGTCGAGAGGCGCACCGTGATCGATTCCAGGCGCTCGCGGCCTTCGGCGCGCAGCACCCATGCCTCGTGGTGGCGCGGAATCCCGCGCAGCGTCGCGAACAGCTGCCCGGCCTGCAGCAGCTTTCCCGGCCGGTTCCAAACCGCGCCAATCAGCGAGCGCACGCGCGAGCGCGGCGCCTGTTCCAGCAGGCACAGCACGCGCGCTCGGCGACGCTGCAGCAGCGCCGCCACGGCGAGCAGCAGCGGTCCGCTGCCTGCCAGCACCACGCGCTTGCCCGCGACCGCCAGTCCGCTCTTCACGAGTGCCTGCAGTCCGCCCGCACCGAACACACCGGGCAGCGTCCAGCCAGGGAAGGGCAGGAAGCGTTCCGTGGCGCCGGTGCACAGCACGGCGCGCTCAAAGTGCACATCGATGTGCTCGTTGTCGCTCACCAGACGGACATGGTGCGGTGAGGGCGCATCCAGCACGCTTGCGCCGCCGAGCCACTCCACGCCTGCAGGAATCGCGCGGCCTTCGCCGCGCCAGATCTGCCCGCCGGCCTGGAGATTGTCGTCGATCAGCAGCACGCGCTGGTGCGAAGCAAGAGCCGCGCGCGCACTTGCGATGCCTGCCGGACCCGCGCCGAAGATGGCGATCGCGGTTTCGATCCGCCGAGCCTGCGAATTCGCCGCAGGTTGCATCGGAAGGCAGGTGCGCACGCCCTGACGATCGCGGCACTCATGGCAGCTGCCCATGCCGCACAGTGCGCTGCGTGCTTCGCCGCTGACGGAGCGACGCAGGGCGCTCGCTCCCTGATTGAGCGCCTGGATGCCGCGCGGCAGCTCACTCATCGAAGCGCTCCCAGGCGTACGGACGGGCTTCGAACGGCGGCGGTGTGCCGCGAATGCCCGCTGCGACCAGTGCGGCGCTGCCCAGTGCCGTGGTGATGCCAAGCCCCTCGTGACCGCAGGCGACATGAATGCCGGGATGGCGCGGATGCGAGCCCAGGATCGGCATCCCGTCCGGAGTGGCCGCCCGCAGACCGGTCCAGGCCCGCAGTGCGCTCGTGCCGGCCAGCGCCGGCAGGAACTCGATCGCGCGCTTCACCACGCGCGCGAGCATGCGCGCATCGATCCGGGTGGATTCTTCGTCGAACTGGCGCGACGAACCGATCAGCAACTGTCCGGTGGGGCGCGGCTGGACGTTGAACGCCACCGATTCCTGCGCCTGACCATGCGCGTTCTTGATGTAGCCAAGCTCCACCAGCTGATGCCGCACCAATCCGGGATGACGGTCGGTGATCACCAGATGTCCCTTGCGCGCACGCAGCGGCAGCGGCGAGCCTGCCGGCGCCAGCCTGCGTGATTCAAGTCCGGCCGCGATCACGACCGTGCGGGCTTTCAGCTCGCTTCCATCCGCGAGCTCGACGCTGACCGCTTGGTTCCGGCTGCGAACGCGCGCGACGCGGGCGCGGTGAACCTTGCTGCGACCGATCAACCAGCGCGTCACGAGCGGTGCGTACACCACGGCATCGCCGGGGACGCGCAGCGCTCCGCGCAGGCCGGTGCGCAGCTGTGGTTCCAGACGCGCGAGCTGCGCCGGCTCGACCAGCTCGCATTCGAGTCCCGCGGTCCGCATGCGCTCGGCCTTGGACTGCGCTTCCTGCCACTCCTCTTCATCACTCGCGATCCACAGCGTGCCGCAGCCGTAGTATTTCGCACGATCGGGCAGCTGCGCCTGCAGTCGCTGCCAGCGCTGCATCGACCAGCGCGTCAGCGCGAACTCCGCCGCCGGCTCGTCGATCACGACCAGATGTCCCATGCCCGCCGCCGTGGCGCCGCCGCCGGGTGTGGCCTCGTCGATCAGCTCGACCTGCGCTCCGGCTTCGCCCAGCTCGTGCGCGCAGGCCGCTCCGACGATGCCGGCACCGATCACCAGCACATCCGCGGACGGGCTCATGCGCCGATGCCCGCGCGGAAGGGATCGCGCGGATCGAACAGCAGCTCGCCTTCGGCGGTGAGGAAGGCCCCGCCGATCAGGTGGGGGATCAGTGCGCCCTCGCGCTCCTCGAGCCAGGCTTCGAAGGCGCTGCCGACGATGCTCTCCTGTCTCCAGCGCTCACCGACGGCGAGCTTGCCGCGCGCGTGCAGGCAGGCCAGCTTGGCGCTGGTGCCGGTTCCGCAGGGCGAGCGATCGTAGGCCTTGCCCGGGCACAGGACGAAGTTGCGCGCATCGCAATCCCGGCGCACAGGCTCTCCGAACAGTTCGATGTGATCGATCTCGGCGCCGTCACGCCCGCAGCTGCCCTGTGCCTTCAGCGCCTGGCGCAGCTGCCAGCTGAAGCTCGTCAGGCGCTCGAGATTGCTTTGATCCAGCGACTGCCGGTGATCTTCGCAGAGGAAGAACCAGTTGCCGCCCCAGGCGATGTCGCCGCGCACGCGCTGTTCCCGGCCGTCCAGCTGCAGCTTCACTTCGACATCCGCAGCTTCGCGCCAGGCTGGCACATTCTCGATTTCGACGCGTCCATCGCGGTGAAGCGTGAGACCGACGAGCCCCACCGGCGTCTCGATCCAGTGCCGTTGCGCCGTCGGATCGGCGCCGAGGCGTCCCAGCTGCGCCAAGGTCACCGCGACACCCATGGTTCCGTGTCCGCAGGCATTCAGCAGGCCGACATTGTTGAAGAACACCACGCCGCAGACCGCGCGCGGATCGCTAGGCGGAATCAGCAGCGCTCCGACCAGCGCATCGTGACCGCGCGGTTCCAGCATCGTCCCGCGCCGCAGCGCATCATGTTCGCGAGCGAAACGCTGCGCTCGCTCTCGCACGCTGCCGCTGCCCAGATCCGGCAGGCCCGTGTACAGCACACGCGTCGGTTCGCCCTCGGTGTGCGAGTCGATGTAGCGCAGGCGTTGCATCAGCCGGGCTTTCCGTTGACCGTGCGGCGCAACGAAAGCGGGTTGGCGTCCTGCAGCTCCTCAGGCAGCCATTCGCCGGGGAAATTCTGGAAGCACACCGGCCGCAGCCAGCGCTGGATCGCCCGTCCGCCGACGGAGGTGCTGTCGGCTCGCGTGCTGGCCGGGAACGGGCCGCCGTGCTGCATCGATGAGTTGACCTCGACTCCCGTGGGCACGCCGTCGACGATCAGGCGTCCGGCGCGGGGGAGCAACGTGGCGAGCAGCGTGCGCGCGAGCGCCTCATCGGCAGGCGCGCGCTGCACCGTGGCCGTGAGGGAACCCGGGCAGCTCACGGCGGCGCGCAGCAGTTCCGTCTCGCTGCTGCAGTGCACGAGCAGCGTGCCGGGCCCGAAGCACTCTTCCAGCAGTGCCGGCTGTTCGAGCAGCGTTGCCAGCGAGCAGCTTTCCAGCACAGGACCGATCTCGTGCGTTGCTCCCGATTCTTCCCGCAACACGCGCACACCGGGCAGCCGGCTGCGCTGCGACCACTGTGCGCGCAGCTGCTCGCGGTGCTGCGGCGAGAGCATCGGCTGCGTGGCGGCGGCCTGCGCGTGCTGCACGAGCGTTGCGCAGAAGGACTGCACGGCCTCGCGCGCCGAGCCGTAGTCGGCCAGAAACACCAGTCCCGGGCGCGTGCACAGCTGGCCTGCGGATCCGTGCAGTGATGCGAACAGCTGCGCGGCCAGCGCGGTTGCGCGCTCCTGCAGCGCTCCGCCGAGCATGAAGACGGGATTGAGTGCGCCCAGCTCCCCGAACAGTGGAATCGGCCTCGCGCGCGCAGAGATGGCCTGCTGCAGCGCAAGGCCGCCGCGCAGCGAGCCGGTGAACGCCACCGCTTCGATGCGCGGATCCTGTACCAGCTCGATGCCGACCGCCTGCGCGCGCTCGCCGCCGCTCAGCAGGTGTCCGAATACGCCGTCCGGCATTCCGCAGTGCGCCCGCGCGCGCTCGATCGCCGCCGCGGCGAGCAAGCTCGTGCCCGGATGCAGCGGATGGGCCTTCACGACCACCGGACAGCCCACCGCCAGCGCCGAGGCCGTGTCACCGCCTGCGGTGCTGAAGGCCAGCGGGAAGTTGCTCGCGCCGAACACCGCCACCGGTCCGATGGGCATCAGCAGCGAGCGCACATCGGGGCGCGGCAGCGGCTTGCGCTCCGGATCCGCGCCGTCGATGCGCGCGTCGACATGCTGCCCTTCGCGCACCACACCGCCCAGAAACAGCAGCTGATTGCGCGTGCGGGCGAGCTCACCCTCGAGTCGCGCCGGCATCAGGCCGGTTTCCGCTCCCGCACACTCAAGGATTGCGGCGGCGTCCCGACCGAGTTCCTCCGCAATCCGCGCCAGAAATTCGGCGCGCCGGGCATGGCCGGTGCGCGCGTAGGCAGGAGCCGCCTGTGTGGCACGGACGCAGGCCTCTTCGACCGCGCTGCGCGAGGCGCAGACATGCTCGGTTTCGAGCTCCCGGTTGTGCCGGGGCGACCACGCACGGAAAACCTGTGTCATGACGCTCGAGTCTAGTGCGTGTCATGGAGTGGCGCGAGCCAAGAGCAAAGCTCTAGGATGCCGTCGCGATGAAGGGACTGTCTTTTGGCTGGCAGGCGTTGTGGTGCGCAGTGGCGCTGCTTGTGCCCGCCTGTGCGCCCGCCGAGCCGGACACGCGCGGCAGTGCGCAGCTCCAGGCGCTGCTGCGAGCCGATCCGAAGGCGCGCGTACTCTCCGGTGCCGTCCACGATGCACACCTGCGGCCCATGCTGGAGCGGCTGGGTCTCGAGATCCTGCCTGCAGGCTTTGCCTGGCAGAGCCGGCGCTTTGAGTCTTCGTCCGATGCCGTGCTCGCCGTGCTGCCTGACCCCGAACATCCGGGACTGCCGCTGACCCTGGTGGCGTGCAACGATGCCGCCCGCGTGCCCGCCGACATCGCTCCCTGCTGGCGCAACGGCGTGCAGCTATTGCGCGGGCGGCTCGTGGAGCTCGAAGCGCCGCTGGATGCGCAGGGACGCATCGATGCAGCGCGTGCGCAGGCACTCGCCGTTCCGCGCACGGGCTCGCAGTCCGCGCTCGCGGACGCGGCGCTCGCCAAGGCCGGCGAGCTGCTTGGCGAAAAGCTCCCGCCGGTGTCGCTGCTGGTGTTTGAAAGCCTGCTCGACCAGGCTCCGCACATCGGGACAACGCACAGCGCCCGCTACGATGCGCGCAGCACAACGGCGCTGGGTGTCGAGAGTGACGAGCTCGCCTGCGCGGCCGTGCGCGGTGCGCTCGAACAAGCGTGGGGGCGGCCCGGGAACGCATGGCTGGCGGACGGATTGGCGCTGCTTTCCGCTCAGCGTTTCGACGGCCGCCCGCTCGAGCTCGTGTGGAGCGAACTGGCGCGTCTTGCGCTGCCGGATCCGCGGGCGATCGCGAGTCCCGAAGCGCTCGAGCGGTTCAGCCCGCGCATCGTGCATCCGCTGCGCGCGTGGCTGGCGGCAGGCTGGCTGCAGTCTCAGAGGCTGCAGTCTCAGGGCGCCGCAGGTCTGCGTGCGCAGTGGGGCGCTGCATGGAACGGGTTGCCCGACGCGTGGGCCTTGCCGACTCCGCAGCCGGTGCCGGCGCGCGAAGCACTGCCGCGCGGCCTGCGCGGTGTGGCCTGCGCGGGACCTGCGGATGCGCAAGCGCTGCAGCTCGCGCGGCAACTGGGGGCCAACGCGGTGAGTCTGCGTGCGAGCTTCGCCTGCGAATATCCTCCGCACGCGCGGCCGCAGCTGGAGTCCGAGCCGGCTCTGCGCACGCTGGAAGGCGACGCCGCACTTTCCGAGTCGATTCGCAACGCGCGCGCGCTGGGTTTGCGCGTGTGGCTGGAGGTGCAGGTGCTTCGTCAGCCCTCGTCGGGTCTGCTGGGAGATCAGCCGCCGACTGGCGTGACGGAGTGGGACACACTCTTTCAGCAGCTCGGAGTCCGCCTGGAGCACATCGCCCTGCTGGCGCAGTCCTGCGGTGCGGAGACCCTCGTGATCGGAAGCGATCTGGGGGGCATCAGTCGCGCAATACCTTACGGAGCGCGCGCTCTGCCGGGCGAAGCGGAGCTGCGCGTGCGCGGCTGGCAGCAGATCGAGCAGCGCGTCCGGGCGGCCTTCGATGGCTGGGTCACCTACTCCAGTTCCTCCTTCGTGGAACTGCCCGACCTCGCGCTGGGGGACAGGCTCGATGCCATCGGACTGCGCTTGAGTCCGGCGCGTCCGAATTCGAAAACCGGCACTCGGGCGCAGCAACGTGATGCGCTCGTGCAGGCTGCGCGCAACTGGCTGCTGCCGGTGGGGGAGCTGGCACGATCGCGCTCGCAGCCTTGGTGGGTGATCAGCGCCGCGGGCGAGAGTGCCGAGAGCATGGAGCTGCATGCCGTCGCGCTGCGCAGCCTTCCCGAGTCCGCGCGTCCGCATGCCGTCTTCTTCGGACGCTGGCCGCTGAGCCTTTCGGAAGCCCCGCGCTCACCGCACGATCCGCTGATCGCGGACGAAACCAGACGCGCCACCCTGGCGAAGATCTTCCAACTGCTGTGAGCGCACCGGCTTCTGACTGGCGGCGGCCCTTCGCGGGGCTTGGAGCCGCGACGCTTCGCTTTCTCGCGGGCAGCGCGTGGATGGGCGCGGCGCAGGCCGTGCCCTGGACGATGATTCCGCTCTTGCTCGACAAGCTGGGTTACAGCAAGAGCGACATCGGCGCCGTGCAGTCCTGCGATGCCTGGGGCAAGGTCCTGATGGCGATTCCGGCGGCGCTGATCCTGTCGCGGCGGCCCACGCGCGGCGTGCTGGTGAGCTCCGCGCTGCTCGCCGCGCTGGCCTACTGTCTGCTGCCGTGGATGCCGAGTCTGGGCTGGATCATGGCGCTCAACCTGCTCGCCGGCGCGGCCTGGTCGGTGCACTATGTGGCGATCGCGCCGTTTCTGTTTCGCAACGCCGGCGTGCAGCAGCAGGCGCGCGTGTTCGGCCTGTCGGAGGCGGTGCACACGGCTGCGGCCGTGGCGGGAGCGTTCCTCGGCGGGCGCCTGTCGGTCATTCTGACGCAGCAAAGCGGCGATGAAGCCCGTGCGCTGGCTTGGGTCGTGACGAGCGGCGGCATGATGGCGCTGTGCGCGGTCTGGCCCTACTCGCGCATCAAGGAAGCCCCGCGCAGCTTCGAGCGCACGGCGGGCTCGTCCGGCTCGGGCCTGCTGCCCGTGCTGCGTGCGCATCGCGGCATCCTGCTGCGCTTTGCGCTGCCGACGTGGATGATCGGCTTCGGCGCCTCGATGTCGATTCCCTTCCTCGGCCTGTACTTCCACGAGCGCTTCGATCGTTCCGCGGGGGACTACGCCAACTACCAGGCACTGGCCTCGGTTCTGATGACGGCCGGCTATCTGCTGACGCCGTTTTTCATCTCGCGACTGGGTTTCGTGCGCAGCATCGTCGGACTGGAGCTGGCCTCGCTGCCCTTCTTCCTGCTGCTGGCCTTCACGACATCGCTCCCCGTCGCCGTCGCCGCCTTCCTGCTGCGGGCCTGCCTGATGAACGCGGCCACGCCGGTGATCAAGAACCTGTCGATGCGCGCGGCGCCCGAGGGCGTGCGCGAAGCGCAGACCGCCGTGACCAGCCTTGCCAACTCGCTGGGCTGGGTGCTGGGACCGCATGTGGGCGGCTGGATTCTCGACTCGGGCGACAACCGCTACTCCAGCCTGATGATCGCCACGACGGCGATCTACGTGCTCGCGGCGCTGTGCACCTGGCGGCTCTTGTCGCCGCTAGAAGACCGTCCCCGAGAGCACCGCCAGCGCGATCGAGAAGAAGATCATGATGCCGGTGACATCCGAGAGGGTTGCGACCAGCGGGGCTGAGGCGCTCGCAGGGTCGAGGCCCAGCCGCCGCAATCCGAAGGGCAGCAGCGCGCCCACCAGCGTGCCCCAGGTCGCGACGCCGATCACCGCCAGCGCGACCGTGATTCCGACCAGCAGGTACTGATCGCCGTACATCGGCGCCCCGGCCTCGTCGGTGAACAGGTGGTGCCACACCACGATGCGCAGCAGGCCCAGCGTGCCGAGAATCGCGCCCAGGGAGAGTCCAGCGGCGCACTCGCGCAGGAACACGCGCCACCAGTCGCGCAGCCGCACTTCGCCCAGCGCCATCGCGCGGATCACCAGCGTGGAAGCCTGCGAGCCGGAGTTGCCTCCGCAGGAGATGATCATCGCGATGAATGTCTCGAGGTAGCCGACCGAGGCGATCTTGCCCTGGAAATGGCCGATCGCGCTGACGGTGAACGTGCCTCCGATGAACAGTACGATCAGCCAGCCCGCGCGCTTCTTGAGCATCTCCAGCAGGCCTACCTGCAGGTAGGGCGCATCCAGCGCTTCCGAACCACCGATCTTCTGAATGTCCTCGGTGGCTTCCTCGCGGACGACGTCGACGATGTCGTCGGCCGTGACGATGCCCTTCATGCGGCCTTGCGGATCCACGACCGGCACGCACATCAGGTCGTGCTGGGCGAAGATGCGCGCCACCGCTTCCTGATCCATCTCGTCCTGCACGGTCACCAGCTCCGTGACCATGACCTCGCGCACGCGCGCATCGCCGCGCGCCATCATCAGCTGGCGGAAGGAGACCACGCCGACGAGCTTCTGCTGCTCATCGAGCACATAGGCGTAGTAGATGTTCTCGACGCGCTCGCGCGTCTGGCGTCGCAGGTACCCGATCGCCTCATCGACGCTCATCGAGGAGCGCAGACGCGCGTAGCGCGGGTTCATCAGACCGCCGGCCTCGTCTTCCGAATAGGCCAGCAGCACCGTGATGTCGCGCCGCGTGGACTCATCCAGCAGCGAGATCAGCATGCCGCGGGTCTCTTCGGGCGCTTCCTGAATCAGGTCCGCGACATCGTCCGGCGGCAGCGCGCGCAGCCACCAGCGCTGCTCGACCGGCGGCAGCGCCAACACGATCAGCGCGCGGTCATGCGCATTGAGCTCCAGAAAGAACTCCTCCGCTTCGGCGCTCGTGAGATAGCGGAAGCCCTCGACGCGGGCTTCAGGGTCCAGCACCGCCCAGGCGTCGCGCAGGTCCGCGCCCATCACGCGTTGACCCAGCAGCGGATCGTCTTCGGGCGCGTTCATGGCGGGATGGCTGCGGGGGAGGGTTCGGGGGAGCGTGGAAGCTTGTGACCCTTTTTGTACTCGATCCCCGCGGCCGTTGCGACGGATCAGCGCAGGCGATTCTTCGCCAGACGCCAACCGACGTAGAGGAAGATCACCAGTCCCAGCGCGGACAGGATCGTGATCATGGGGTTGTGCAGCAGGGCTTCGCTGCTCGCACCCAACGTCAGCGCCAGCGTGGCGAACAGCCCGGCCTGACAGGCGGTGCCCACGCCCACCGCCAGCACAGTGCGCGGGCGCGTGAGTCCGACGATCTGGCCCGCGAACACGCCGCCCACCGCCCCTGTTCCGGGCAGCGGCAGGAACACGAACAGCGTCACGCCGAGGAAGGCCATCCGCGCGAGCTTCCTGTAGTCCGCGAGCACGGTCTGCGCGCCATCGTGGGCGCGGCGCAGCGCGGGTCCCAGCTTGGGCAGGCGCCCGAGCGGTCCGAGGAACAGGCACAGCACGCCGGCGACGATGAGATCGACGGCGACACACAGGAACGCCAGGCCGATCGGCCCCATCGGCGAGCTCTCCGAGAGACCGGAGAAGATCACGTATTTGCCGGGGAAGGAGGCGATCCCGACCATCTGCAGCCAGATCCAGTGCAGGTTCTCGCTCTCCGAGCGCAGCCACCAGACGACCAGCCCCAATGCCGTGAGGCCGATGCTGAGCGCCAGCAGCAGCCAGACCTGCCGGGTCTCTGCCCTGTCTGCGGGCATGCTGGTCAGGGCTGCCATGCGCGTTGATTCTCGGGGCACTCGACGCGGGCGAAGCCGCGGCGCCGCAATTCCTCCGCGAGCGGCTTGCGCTGGTCGTTCTCGCCGTGGATCAGGTACAGGGCGCGCGCAGCCCCCGCATGGGGGCTCAGCGCCTGCAGCAGATCATCGCGGTCCGCATGCGCGGAGAAGCCCAGCATGTTGGTGACCCGCGCGCGCACCCTGTGCAGCATTCCGAAGATGCGCACCTCGCTCGCTCCATCGACCAGTCGTCGACCGAGCGTGTGCTGCGCCTGAAAGCCCACCACGAGGATCTCCGTGGCCGGGTTGGAGATGTTCCATGCCAAATGGTGCAGGATGCGCCCGCTTTCCATCATGCCCGAGGCCGAGATCACGATCAGCGGCCGCAGATCCGCATTGAGCGCCTTGCTCTCCTCGATGCTCTGCGTGAAGCGGATGCGCTTGCGTAAAGATCCGTCTTCCTGCATCTCGCGGAAGGCGGCCAGCGCTTCCTCGTCGAAGCACTCGGGATGGGCCATCACGATGCGCGTCGCGGCCTGGGCCAGAGGGCTGTCGACGACGATGCCGACGTTGGCGCAGGTCCGGCGGCGGCAGATCTTGTAGAGCTCGTAGAGGATGTGCTGCGTGCGCCCCACGGCGAAGGCCGGAATCAGCAGGCGCCCGTGCGGACGCGCGGCGAGGCGCTCCACGGCCGCTGCGAGCTCGCTCTCGTTCTCGTCGAAGGGCGCGTGGCAGCGGTTGCCGTAGGTCGACTCGGAGATGTAGACCTCGGCTTCACTGAGCGGCTCGGGATCGCGCAGGATCGGCTGGTGGTAGCGCCCGTAATCCCCGGTGAAGACCAGCCGCGTCACCCCGCTCTTCTCACGGATCTCGCCCTCGATCCAGGCCGAGCCGAGGATGTGGCCCGCGTCGCGGAAGCGAAAGCGCATGCCGGGGAGCGGCTCGAACCAGGCACCGTACTCGTGCCTTGCAAAACGCGGCAGCGTCTCGTGCACATCCTCCTCGAGGTACAGCGGCACGATCTCGCGCGGCGGCAGCACCATGTCCTCGACGAGCCGTTCGTTGCGGCCCTTGGGCAGGGGCAGACCGTCCTTCGTGCGCCGATGCTTGCGTCCACGAACCTCGACCCGCGGCCGCCGCAGCTCGCGCTCCATGCGCCAGCGCTGGCGATTGAGGAACTGCGCGTCGGCCATGGCGATCTTGGCACTGTCGTGCAGCAGGATGTCCGCCAGATCACAGGTCGCGGGCGTGGCGTGGATGCGGCCGCCGAAGCCCTGACGCACCAGCATCGGCAGCTTGCCGGAATGATCCACGTGAGCGTGCGATTGAATCACCGCGTCGACGATTTGCGGATCGAATCCGAACAGGCGGTTCTTCTTCCAGCTCTCTTCGCGCCGTCCCTGGAACAGTCCGCAGTCCAGCAGCACCGTGCGCCCCTCCGAGTGCAGGAGATGACAGGATCCGGTGGTCGTGCCTGTGGCGCCGTAGAAGCGCAGTTCCATGGTAAGAGCAAGGTAGGGACGGCATGGGGCGGGGGCAAGGGCGCTAGAGTGCGCGTGCATGAAATCACCTGCAGATCTTGGATTTTTCCTTCTCCTCGGTCTGGGCTCCTGTCAATCGACCGCTGTTCCGGGATCCGCACCGCTTGCGGAGCGCAACAGCAGCTTGCGAGTGCAGCTGTTCGACTCGGTCAAGTCGCTGCAGGGACGCTGGGTCGCTCCCATGCCCGATGGATCCACGGCGCTGAGCGAGATCGAGCTCAGCGGCAATGGCTCGGCCGTCGTGGAGACGATGTTTCCCGGCACGCCGCACCAGATGACCAACGCCTACCACCTCGACGGCAACACGCTGGTGCTGACGCACTACTGCGGCGGCGGCAACCAGCCGCGCATGCGCGCGCGGGCTGTGGAAAACAATACGCTGCACTTCGCCTTCGACTCAGTGACCGACCTCGCCGCGCCGGATGCCATGTACATGGGGGAGATGACGCTGGAGCTCGTCAGCCCGACGCGGATGGTGCAGCGCTGGAAGGCGCTCAGGTCCGGCAAGCTCGACCATGAGATGGTCTTCGAGTACACGCGCGAAGGGTTCGCCGGAACCGGGCAGCCTTTGAGCGAGGAGGAAATGATGGCGAGGACCATGGCGCTCGCGACGCCCTCCGAGCCGCACCGGCGCCTGCAGGCCGCGGCCGGCGAATGGGAGCAGCAGTACCGCATGCGCTGGGATCCCAGCGCCGACTGGCAGGAGACCAAGGGCACGAGCACGGCCCGCACGCTGCTCGACGGCCGCTACCTGATGGAGGAGATCCAGTTCGAGCTGATGGGCATGCCGATGAAGGGCGTCCACATCCTCGGCTACGACAACCGCACGCAGGAGTACATCACGCTGTGGATGGACTCGATGAGCACCTGGTGGATCTCCCAGCGCGGCAAGGAAGCCGCCGATGGCACGCTCGAACTGCGCGGGACCATGGTCGATGTGGCGGGCGAGCGCCCGTTCCGCTCCGTCGTCCGTCACCTCCCCGACGGCAGCGTCACCACCGAGATGTACGACACCATCGCGCCGCACGGCGAGGTTCAGGTGATGAGCATCGTCGCGAAGAAGCGCGGTTAGAGATTCGCGGCCTAGAGCGTCTTGTACGCGGCGCTGCCGCGCTGCAGGAACTTCACGACCCGCGTGCCGATGTCTTCGCCGAGGTGCTGCCGCAGCACCTCGGCCTGCTTGCCGGCCTTGATCTCGTACTTCGGATCGCGCTCCCAGCTGTACTCGCCCGTCTTGCGGCGATTGTCCGTGTCCCGGAACACGCGCAGCTCCTCCAGCGCCAGCGACAGCCGGGGAGTCGGCTCCTGCAGCAGCATCGCGAGCACCCCGAAGGCCACGCGCGCGCGCTCGCTGTCCCAGCGCCCGCGCGCCCAGCCATCGAAGGCGGCCCAGTCGAACACCTCTGGACCCGAGGCGAAGCGCTTCTTCAGCTCGTTGGGCCAGGCGCCGTGTTCCGTGGCATAGACGAACTCGCGCCGGAAGGGAAAGCAGTACAGCGAACCATCGTAGGCCCACTCCGCGCACCAGCCGATGCCCTGCTGCACCCAGAACGGCTGCATTCCGAAGCGTCGCACCAGCAACAGCTGCGCGCAGCGGTTGACGAGCTCATGCTCCGGATCCCACTCCTGCATGCCGGCGGCCTTCTCCAGAAACGCTGCGCACAAGGGCCGCGGAACCACGAAGCCCGTTTCCTTGCGCGCCGACAGCGTCCAGTCCTCCAGCGACTTGTCCTGACGCGCCAGTTCCTCCAGCAGGAGCTTGTACTGCGCCTCGTCGGCCAGCACGAACAGCACGCCGCAGTCGGCATCGGGTACCAGATCCTCGCTGCTCCAGCTCCAGCTGCGCGACTCACCCGGGGCGAGCGGCTTGTCCTTATCCTCCGGCGGAGAGGTAGCGGGCTTGTCTGCCTCGGCGATTCTCTTGGCGACCGCCGGCAGGCGCTGGTCGAACCACTGGATCGTCTTCTGCAGCTTCTCGATGCGCGCCGCCCCGCGCGAGTTCCTGACGCTGGTCGCCAGCAGGAGGCGCGCGTCCGCGCCCGCATGCAGGTTGTACTCCAGGCTGTCGCAGAAAGGCCGCCAGCGCTCGACCGCCGAGCGCATCGCCTCAGGGAGCTCGCTCGGCAGCTTGTCGAGCGCATGGCTCTTGCCGGCCATGATCAAGCGTGCCTTGCTCTGCGCAGGAGCGCCCGCGCACAGGACACTGAGTGCGAGCGCGCACAGCGCCAGCAGCCGAAACCGCGCGCCCGCGCTCAACGCCCGCCCGCTTTCTCGCCGGCCTTCACGCCGGCCCCTTCTGCCGGCTCGGCCAGCACCTTGGCGCCCGGCGCAAGCTTGTCCATCAGCACACCGACCTCGCGCACGCGCGCCACCGATTTGTACTCCGGCAGACCGGCCTCCAGCACCTCATCGGCGAGCAGCCAGACCGCGAGCGTGCCCTCCAGCGTCGGGTGCAGTCCGTCCTTCTGCAGCAGTTGCTTCGCACTGCCTGCTTTCCACTGGTTGGGGCCCAGCGTGATCGCCTGCTCGCGCACCAGCTGGTCCATCAGGCCCGCGAGCGGTACCAGCAGCACGTTCTTCCTGTCCTTGGCCCAAGCGCGCACGCGCTCGTTGAGCTTCGCCAATGTCTCCGGTTTGGGCACCGCCGCCGCAGGCAGCATCGGGATCGGCGCATCCACCGCGCTCGACATGTCCGGGAAATCACCCAGCAGGATCGGACAGCTCAGCTTCTCCAGCCGCTTCAGGCCCAGCTCCAGCGCCTGCACGCGGCCCTCTTCGCTGCCCCATTCCTCCCCGTAGCCGAACCAGAACAGATAGTCGATCGCGACCACCAGCGACGCATCGCCGTTGAGGATCTTCTCCAGCGAGCGATCCGCATGGCCCTCGGGATCCAGAAATGCCATACCGCTGGCGTGCACCTTGGGCGTGGGCGTGCCCTCCGGCAGGCTCGCCGCGATCATCCGGCCCAGATGATCGCCCTTCTTGAGCCCGAAGCCCGCCGAAAGGCTGGCGCCGAGCACATGCACTTCCCGCACGATGGCCGGCACTGCTTTGGCGTCAGGGACCTCCTTGGCAGGGCCGTCCTCCGCACGGACGGGCTCAACTCCAGCAGGCGCGCCTCCCACCCCACCGGCTCCCAGCAACACCAGCGCGGCGAGCACGATCGAACTCACAGATTGCAGCATGCGCATCATCTCACCATATCTGGACGGCTCGAACCCGACTCCGAGAGTCCCGTCTTGGTTTTTTTTGTGTTACGCCCCAAGCTCTGCGCTCGCGCATGTCTCCGACACCGGCTCCCGACACCCCGCTGCGTGGCCTGCCCGGCATCGGGCCGGCCCGCGCGCAGGCTCTCGCTGAGCTCGGTCTGTGCACCGCTCGCGATCTCCTGCTCTGGATTCCGCGCGTCGAGACCGACCTGCCCGAGCCCATCCCGATCGCGCAGGCGCGCGCTCGCATTGGCCAGCTCGTGCGCCTCGCCGCAACGGTCGGCGGAGTCTCGCTCCAGCGCTTCGGCGGTCGCTCGACGCTGCGCCTCAAGCTGCGCGACGACTCCGGCGAGCTGACCGCCGTCTACTTCAACCAGCCCTGGCTCGCCAAGCACTTCCGCGTCGGCGAAGCGCTCGAGCTCGCCGGCCGCATGGTCGAAGCGCGCGGCGTCGTGCTGCAGTCGCCGCGCATCGGCCGCCCCGACAAGCCGCTGCCGCGCTCGGGCGAGCTGCTGCTCGAGTACCCGGCCGTGGCCGGCCTCTCGACCAGCGGCATCCAGAAGCTGCTCGCGCTGCTCCTTGCAAAGGCGCACGAGCACACGCCCGAACGCCTGCCCGCTGAGCTGCTCGCGCGCCACGACCTTCCGCCGCTGCCCGAAGCCGTGCGCGACATGCATCAGGCGCCCGATGCGCCGCGCTTCCTGCGCGCGCGCGCCCGCTGTCGCCTCGAAGCGCTGCTCGCGCTCGCCGCCGCCGAACACGAGCGCGAGCTCGAGCGCCAGAACAGCGCCGCCCTGCGCGTCGAGACCGGCGAGCCCGCGCTCGCCGCAGTGCTCGCCTCAGTGCTCGCGGCGCTGCCCTTCGAGCTGACCCAGGGCCAGCGGACCGTCCTCGACGAGATCGCGGGCGACCTCGCCCGATCCCGTCCCATGCGCCGCCTGCTGCAGGGCGATGTCGGCTGCGGCACGACGCTCGTCGGCCTCGCCGCCGCCATGCTCGTGGCGCGCTCCGGCGGTCAGACGGCCTTCCTCGCACCGACCGAGCTGCTCGCCGAGCAGCACTTCGACGGTCAGCGCGCCATGCTCGCGCGCTTTGGACTGCACGCCGTCTGCCTCACCGGCTCGCTCAAGGCCGCCGAGCGCCGCAGCGTCCTTGCTCAACTCGAAAGCGGCATGGCCGACATCGCCTTCGGCACCCACGCGCTCTTCTCCCGCGATGTGCGCTATCGCCAGCTCGCCTTCGCCGTGATCGACGAACAGCAGCGCTTCGGCGTGCTCCAGCGCCAGACCCTCTTCGACAAGGGCCAGGCCGTCCACGCGCTCCTGATGACCGCCACTCCGATCCCGCGCACGCTCGCGCTGGCCCTCTACGGCGACCTCGACACATCGATCCTGCGCGAACGCCCGCGCGGTCGCGGTCAGGTCAGCACGCGCTGGCTGCGCGGCAAGCAGCGCGACAAGCTGCCCGCCTTCCTCGAACAGCGCCTCAGCGCCGGCGAGCGCGTCTACTGGGTCACGCCGCGCATCGGCGAAGAGGGCGAGGAGGAAAGCGTGCGCGAGAGCGGGCAAGCCAGCGCCGAAGCCGCGCGCGAGCGGCTCGCGAAGACCTCGCTCGCCGCCCACGGCATCGAGCTCGTCCACGGACGACTCGATCCTGCCGAGCGCTCCGAGCGGCTCAACCGCTTCCGCAGAGGCGAGGTCCGGATCCTCGTCGCGACCACCGTGATCGAAGTGGGCGTCGATGTGCCGGAGGCGACCGTGCTGGTGGTCGAGAGCGCCGAGCGCCTCGGCCTCGCGCACCTGCATCAACGGCGCGGCCGCCTCGGGCGCGGAACGAAGGACTCGTGGTGTCTGCTCTTCGGCGATGCGACCGCGAGCGAGCGCTTCGAAGCACTCGAACGGACGCACGATGGCTTTGAGATCGCGGAGGAGGATCTGCGCCAGCGCGGGATGGGGGATCTGATCGGGCGGCACCAGGCGGGGATGGGGGCGCTCGAGCCGCAGGAGGAGCTGACGCTGCTGATGCAGGCGCGGGAGTGGTGCCGCGAGCGGGCGGAGGTGCTGGAGGTGTACCGGCCGGTCGCGAAGGCCGCGACGCCGTAGGGAGGGGGGAGGAGGGGGGCGGGTGTGTGTGGGGCGGGTGTCGTCGCGAGTGGTGCGGATGGGAGCGAAACCGATGCAAGTGGGTCGCAGGCCACGCCGCCGCGGCGGATGGGCGGGGCGGGAATGATTGGCAGTTCCTTTGATTTGGAATCGAGCGTTTCTGATCTGCGATCAGGGACAGAAAGTCTTGAAAAAATGGAATTGGCGCGCCGAAGGCCATTGGGAGCCTCGATTTAGAGCAATGCCATGACCTGCGAGCATTTCCGCGCAGAGTATATTTGACTCGTCTTCTGTCTCGCTCCCACTCTGCATTCCCAAAGCCTCGCGCGGTGTTCGCTCACCGCGACCTTCCGATCTGAATCTCACCATGCAAAGCCAACTCCTCTTCACTCGTTCCACATCGGCCGTACTCGCCCTTCTGGCCCTTACCGCACCCTCCTTCGCGCAGAACCCGCTGACATCCTTCTGCAGCCCTGGCGTCGCGGGGGTCATCCCCTGCCCGTGCAGCAACCCGCCGGCGGGATTGGACCGCGGGTGTGACAACAGCTCCGCGACCGGCGGCGCATCGCTGAGCGCGAGCGGTGTGGCCGCGCTGACGGGCGATACGCTTGTTTTCACGACATCGGGCGAGCGTCCGACCGCGACGAGCATCGTGCTGCAGGCGAGTGGCTCCAACACGAGCGGAGTGGCGTTCGGGCAAGGCGTGCGCTGTCTCTCGAACAATCTGCTGCGGTTGTATGTGAAGAAC
>SXGT01536752.1_pt1 | contig 40123 bp, 35 predicted proteins | sample 3176221 | NCBI WGS metagenome assembly SXGT01 (sample SAMN11356862, study PRJNA531348) | freshwater metagenome | isolation source: freshwater sample F1-120 | place: China: Fuxian Lake, Yuxi | collected 2017-12-25
CGACCGGTGCCTGGGCGCGCGGGCGCCTCGCCCGCACCCGGAGCGGGCGAGACGCCCGCGCTCCCAGGAAAACCGGTCGGTCGCTTGCCCACACTGGACAACGGAATGACCCTGGGTCAAGCATGACAGGCTTGCAACGCCTGGCGGTCGAGAGGTAGAGTATGTGCGGTGGTACGGTCTTGCAGCAGAACACGGCTTCGGCCCAAGAGTCCGCACAACCCTTGTCTGGCAGGCAGCGCTCCCCGCAGCACAAAGGTGGCACATCCCATGCACACGCTCCTCGTGGCCAATCGTGGTGAGATCGCCGTGCGTATCCTGCGCGCCGCACGCGAGTTCGGCCTGCGTACGGTGGCTGTCTACTCCGACGCCGACCGCGACGCCCCGCATACCCAGCTCGCCGACGCGGCCTACCGCCTTGGTCCCCCAGAGCCCGCGTCCAGTTATCTCGATAGCGCCCGTATCCTCGCAGTCGCCCACAGCAGTGGCGCCGATGCCGTGCATCCGGGCTACGGTTTCCTGGCCGAAAACGCCGCATTTGCCGAGGATTGCCGCCAAGCCGGGCTGATCTACGTTGGTCCCTCGGCAGAAGCCATCCACCAGATGGGCTCGAAAATCCTCTCCAAGCAGATCGCCGCACGCGCCGGCGTGCCGGTGGTGCCGAGCTATCACGCCCCCGATGGCGCCACGCTGGCGCAGCACGGCCCGGAGCGGGCTGCACGCATGGGCTATCCGGTGCTGGTCAAAGCCTCGGCGGGTGGCGGGGGCAAGGGCATGCGCCTGGTGCAAGGCCCGACAGATTTGCTGGCGGCCCTGGAAGCCGGGGCGCGTGAGGCGCAGCAGGCTTTTGGCGATGCCACGTTGATGCTCGAAAAGTACATCCCGCAGCCGCGTCACATTGAGGTGCAGGTACTGGGCGATCACTTTGGCCACTACGTGCATCTGTACGAGCGCGAATGCTCCATCCAGCGGCGCTACCAGAAGATCATCGAAGAAACGCCGTCGCCCGCAGTGGATGCCGATTTGCGCCAGCGCCTGACCAGCGCCGCCTTGCGGCTGGCAGCAGCGGTGCAGTATAGCAATGCCGGCACGGTGGAGTTCCTGGTCGGGGCGGACGGGGCGTTTTACTTCCGGGAGATGAACACGCGCTTGCAGGTGGAGCACCCGATTACCGAACTGGTCACCGGCATTGATCTGGTGCACCAGCAGCTGCGTATGGCCCGCGGCGAGCCACTGGCGTTGACACAGGCGGAGATCAGTCAGCGCGGGCATGCTATTGAGTGCCGTCTGTACGCCGAAGACCCGGCTCACAACTTTCTCCCGGCCACTGGACGCATCCGGGTGCTGCGCGAACCGCATGGGCCGGGACGCCGCATTGACAGCGGCATTGCCGTGCAGCAGGAGGTCACGCCGTACTACGACCCCATTCTGGCCAAACTGGTGGGCTATGGCGCCACGCGTCAGGAAGCGCTGTTGCGTATACAGGCCCTCCTACGCGAGTACACCATATTGGGGGTGACCACGAATCGGCAGTTTTTACTGGACGTGGTGTCGTCGCCCGCCTTTGCGGCCGGAGAGACCGACACGGCGTTCCTCACGCGCCATTTCGCGGCGTGGCCACCGGAGGTGCCGGTGCCAGACGACATCTTGGCCCTGGCCGCGCTGGCCGAGTTTTTGCAACAGCCGCAGGCGACGAGGCCGCTGTTGGCCACCGCGCCGGCGCTCACCCCCTGGCAACGCGCCGATGGCTGGCGCCTGGGAGGGCGGGTATGAGGTTTGCCTATCGCCGCAGCCCCGATGACGGGCAGGCCGTGACGGTGGACATCATGCCGCACCCGGAGCGCGCCGGCACGTATCGCATCACGGTGGGAGAGCGCGTCTTGGAGTTGAGCGACCACCTGCTGTCGCAGCTCGGCTTTCTCAAGGAAGCCGGGAGGATCACGCTGCAATGGCAGGGCATGGAGTATCACCTGTTTGATGCCAGCCAGCGCCGTCGTGCCACGCCGCACCAGGTTGGGGATCTGCGCGCCCCTATGGCCGGCAAAATCATCCGCGTCCTCGTACAGCCCGGCACGCTCGTCACTGCCGGCACGCCGCTGCTCATCCTGGAAGCGATGAAGATGGAGCACCAGATTACCGCCCCGCAAGACGGCACCGTCACGCGCCTGCTGTGCCGTGAGGGAGATCAAGTGAGCACGGGTGCTGAGCTCGCGGTGGTCGAACCGACCGCCTAGGGGCTGTGCTGCTCCGCGTGCCCAGCCGATGCCATGCCCTGGGGGCTGCCTTCTTGCCATGCTTTACGAGCTACGCACCGCGCACCCCCTACCGCTACCGTGACGGACCATGAGGCCACGGCACGGACAGGGACCGCTGGGGGGGGGGGGTGCGCACGTCTGCCCCGATCAACCAGTCGCCGCTCAGCATAAGAACGCTACTGCCTACCAACTGTACGACCGTGCTCTGTTCGTGCAAGAAGGTGTGACTACGCCGCCCCGTAAACGAGGCGGCGTAGATGCGTAGAGATGGCCTGGCAGGCTACGCGATCGCGGTATGGAGAAGTAAGATAGGCAGATATTAGCATAAGACTGAAATTACTTTCACTCCTCAGGCTGAGCATGGTATAAGCCTGGAGATGACGTAGGCATTCAAGCAACGGAAAGTGACCAGATGCAGGCCAAACAGCCGTCTCCTCCTATCATCCGCAGTAGTAATCTTCGCACATGCCGTGGTTCCCGCGTGTCGCTCCAGCCAAAACTCCAGGGGACAGAAGCTGAGGCTGTCTGGCAGAAAACCGTGAGCGCTCCAGAATCCATGGTGGCACTCGATCTCTTTTGCGGCGCAGGTGGATTGAGTTACGGCTTCCAGGAAGCAGGCTTTGTCTGTGCCCTGGGGATCGATCGGGAGGCCGATGCCTGCGAAACGCACGCCGCCAATCTGTTCTCCAAGACCCGCTGTCAGGATATCCGGGAGATTCTGCATCCTCTGCAACTGATGGAGGAGCTGGGTATCCCTCGGATCGATGTCATCGTCGGCGGGCCACCCTGTCAGGGCTTTTCCCTGGTCGGACGTGGGAAGGTACGCAGCTTAAGTAAAGAGATGCAGGACAGAATATTGCGGCAGAATTATCTGTACCGAGAATTTGTTCGGTTCGTCAAAGCGCTACGACCGCTGTTCTTTGTTATGGAAAATGTCCCGCATCTGCGTTCGTTCGCTGATGGGATCATGATGCAAGCCATTAGGGATGACTTTGACACACTTGGATATGCTCTCTACCCTGAAGTGCTTGAAGCCGCTCAGTATGGTGTGCCTCAGCACCGTCGTCGGCTCTTCATCATTGGGACGCGCATCGGCTGGGTCTACCGGAGGCCGAGGACAACTCACGGAGAGACGATACCCGTGAGAACGCTCGCCGAGGCGATTGCTGACCTCCCCCCGGTGCAAGCGCCTGCCCTTCTGGATGAACTTCCGTATAGCCCACACCGTTCTCCCGATGTGGGCATTACAGGAGACTATGCAATATTGATGCGGAGTGCTGTATCTCCTATCCATCAAAGTGTGATCTTCGACCATGTCGTGCGCCCAGTGCGCGAGGATGATCGCGTGATCTTTCACGCGATGAAACAGGGGGACCGGTACCGGGACGTTGACCCACAGTACAGGCGCTATGCCATGAAACGGTCCCAGAGAGACGGGCGGGATTGCTTCGCCGATCGCTACTACAAACTTCCCTGGGGGCAGCCTTGCGTCACGATCACTGCTCACATAGCGAAAGACGGTTATCGCTACATCCACCCTGACACGAATCAACCGCGGACTCTGTCAGTGCGCGAGGCTGCACGTATCCAGAGTTTTCCGGATCACTTTCGTTTTGCCGGTTACCGTACGAGTCGATTCAATCAGATCGGCAATGCAGTGCCACCGCTCCTAGCCGAGGCGGTTGCCCGCTCTATTGCTCGGGCGCTCCGGGAGTACCGCCAGGGGATATCCGAGGAACACGCGCAATGTTTCCGATGGCAACCACTTTTGCCGGGTTTCCATAAAGCCCTCATTGTGTCATGAGCCAGATAACCAGGGATGATCCAAGCGAACGCAGCAGGTTTTTTCGAGAGCAGCTTGTTGTATGGGGTACACTCCATGGTAGATCGTTTCCCTGGCGGAGTTCCAGTGACCCCTATCATCTGCTGATTGCCGAGATGATGCTCCGTCGGACCCAGGCCCGGCAGGTCGTATCAGTCTACGAGGAATTTGTACGGCAGTATCCCACGCCTCAGGCGCTGGCCGCAGCCACAGAAGAGGATGTCACGCAGCTATTACATCCTCTGGGGTTATCCTGGCGGATTCCGGCCTTCCGGCAGATGGCACAGCGTCTTGTCGCCGATTATGACGGAGAGGTGCCACGCGATCGCAAGGCGTTACTGGCGCTACCCGGGGTGGGCGAATACGTCGCAGATGCGCTGCGCTGCTTCGCGTACCATGAGCCCATTGCCTTGCTTGATACCAACACTGTGCGTGTGGCCGGGCGATACCTGGGTTTCCCCGTTCACGCCGAATCACGACGCCGGGCTCCAGTGAAACGTGCCCTTCTATGCCTCGTAGAGCCTCACGCACCACGAGCCAGCAATCTGGCATTGCTTGATCTTGCTGCCACCGTCTGCCGTCCCCGACAGCCGCACTGTGTGTCGTGCCCTGTTGCGACGGGCTGCGCATGGTGGCAGGCGGAACGTCTGTGTCAGGAGGATAACCCATCGCATGGCCGCTCCAACTGAAGGTAGCGCTCCGTTTCGACCACGAGCACGTCTCATACGCCTTCTAGGCGATGAACTCATCAGTGACGAAGTGATGGCCTTGGTCGAGCTGGCCAAGAATGCCTTTGATGCTGACGCCCGAAAAGTCCTCATTACCCTCCACCTCTCCGATAACCCGGCCACCGCATATATTGAAATCTGTGATGATGGTGTAGGTATGGATCTGGACACGCTCCTCCATGCGTGGCTTGAGCCTGCGACAGAACATAAACGACAGGGAGGCCGGAAACGCCGGACAGCCCTTGGTCGCTACCCGCTTGGCGAAAAGGGGGTCGGGCGTTTTGCCGCGGACAAACTTGGTACTGAGATGGAGCTGGTGACTAGAGGGTGTGGGGAGTCACAGGAAATTCGTCTTGCCATCCGTTGGGACCAGTTTGATACCGGCAAATATCTTGATGAGATTGTGAACACCTGGGAAGTCCGCGTGCCTCAGGTCTTCCCGGGATGCACACATGGTACACGGATCCGGTTGGCCCAGCTGCGCACCCCTTGGGACGTCGCCAGAGTGACACGCGTGCGTGATGGCCTGGCACGACTCGTTTCTCCCTTCTCAACCGCCCATGACTTTCACGTGCACTTGATCTGCGAGGCGTATAAAGACCAATCTGGCCTTATTAGTAATGACATCCTCAAACATGCGCCTTACAGCCTGATTGGTAGGGTGGATGAGACGGGCCAGTTGTCTATTGAAAATCACACCTGCGAAACGATGGACTTACGCCAGACAGCTCCTGAGCAGTTTGTTAAGGATCGGCAGCTGCGCAGGCCCTGGTGTGGCCCGTTTCGCATCATGCTGTTTGTCTGGGATCTCGATAATACCGGCCTGCGGCGCGCAGCAGTAGATCGGAAACTGCGCGACACCCTCAAGCGTCTATCTGGCGTCAGCATCTATCGGGATGGATTTCGCGTCTGGCCCTATGGTGCACCGGGCGATGACTGGCTCGAACTCAACCAGCGTCGCGTCAACAATCCTACCATGCGAGTCTCCACCAACCAGATTGTGGGTATTGTGGAAATCGATCAGGAACAGAATCCTGATCTACGCGACCGGACCAGCCGTGAGGGGCTGATCGACACCCCCGCCTTTCATGATCTGAAAGCCCTTATCCTCGGGGCTCTTACCTGGCTTGAGGAACAGCGTTTTACTACCCGTAAAGATGACATAGAATTAAAGACTGATAACGGAAAGACCGATACGGTATTACAGGCGATCCAGCAGTTCCGTAATCATGCATCGCAGGGTGCAACACGAGGTCCATCCCTGGATCGTATTGCCGCACTCTATGATCAGCAACGCAAAATACAGAGTGCACGGGAAGAACGCCTGATGCAACTGGCGAGCACCGGCCTGATAACCGAGCAAATCGTGACTGAAATTGCCCGTACTGTCAGTGCAACGGATACCGCATTACGTGTCGCACGTAATGTGGCACGCCAGCCTGCTGTGCCCCCGCAAATCCTGGAATCCCTGGAGCACATTGAAAGTCAGCTCTACCTCCTAGGTGAACAACTGGATGCCATGCAGCCCCTCTATGCAGCACGTGCGCAAAACCAGGAGCGACTTGATGTGCGGACAATGATCCAGCATACCGCCATGGTGTTTGCCTTCAGTCTGCAGCAGGTTGGGGCACGGCTCACGTTCAAAGCCCCGAGACCGCTGACCGTGCGAATGGTCCGGGCGCATTTGCTCCAGATAATAGTGGGGCTTTTCGATAATGCTATCTACTGGCTCAAGCTGGCTCCAGCAGATCGACGCCCGGAGATCCGCGTGCAGCTCTCGTATAATCCCCCGGGATTCATTTTCGCTGATAGTGGCCCTGGTGTGCGCCCCGAGGTTCGTGACCGCATTTTTCAACCATTTTTTACGGGAAAAAAAGACGGTCATGGCCTCGGGCTCTATCTGGTAAAGACGATACTGGAGAGATATCGCTTCTCCATTGAGCTGGTGGAAGAACCCATCTTACTTGCCGGGGCAAATTTTCGTGTCATCCTGGGTAAATTGCCAGGGAGAGACGAACAGGCAATGCGGACAGAGTGATGATGCCTCCCGGAAAGCACCCTGGGTAAAATAGTGTTAAAAATGGACTTGCTTATGCCGAGGTATGACTTTTAAAACTTTGGCAGATGACGGAGTGAAACTGTGACCGGGCAAACATCCAATCCGTATAAGCCATTAAGTTCTCTATTTAGAATGGCTGTGCTTACTGGTGCTAACTCTGCTGTCAGTTTGCAACTCCGTCGCGGCGAGGATGTAAACGCTCGGGATGCCCTGGGCAGGTCGCCTTTAATGCTTGCAGCATCGCGAGGGCAACGGGAGACCTGCAGACTTTTACTCGAGATGGGGGCTGACCCATGGCTCATGGACAACGAGGGAAAAAGCGCTCTCAGCATCGCAGGCGAAAATCACCAGGCTGAAGTTGAGAGAGTGCTCCGAGAATTCATGCCATCCTCGTCTGGGGAAGGCCTGGTGACCGATGAAGAGAACGTATCACACGATGCTCCACGTAGCGCACCTGAGGACGATATAGACCAGGAGTTTGATCTCTCCTCCTGGGAAGCAGAGCACGATTCTCCACCGCCTCCGGAAGACCCCGCATGCCTCGCGCAGACCAGTGATCTCCAGAAACAGATCTCCCGATATGCTCCAATCGATACAGATGATGACTGGTCTGATATTGACGTGTATTTTCCCGAGTACTTGCTCTCCCTCCAACGCAAATCCCTGAGCCTGAGCACTGAAACATTGGAGGTAATCAGGCAACTGATCACCACCGGACTGACGGATGGCATGGTTCCTACCGCTCGAATTAGCGCCTTGATATCAGTGAATCGTGACGCGGAAGGCGAACTCAAGTCAGCAATCCAGCGCACGCTGCGGTTCGTGCTGGGCGAGATAGGCGTGCTGGTTGAGGATGTCCCTCGCTGTCTGGATATGTTTGAACTCCCTGATCGCGAATGGGACGATAGTGATGAGCGCCTGATAGATGAAGCGCTCGATTTCTTCACCAGTGTCCTCATCGAGGGGGATGACCTGCGGGGGCACTATTTCCGCGATATCAGTCCGAAGAAGCTCCTGTCCCGAGAAGCAGAGCAAGAGCTGGGGGCCTGCATGGAGCAAGGCATGGAGGCAATACTCAGCGCCATTGCCCGTTGTCCGTCTGCGGTGGCCGCAATCATAGCTCTAGGGCGGAGAGTTGGACAGGGGGAGGTGACGTTCGATAGCGTGCCGGATGCCAGGGAAATGGGCTGGAATGCAGCAGGGCAGGCAACGGGGGAAACCGACAATCAGGATGATGACGATCCTGAAGACGCACAAGACCAGGTGGAGATCACCACGGCAGCCGCCAGACCGGAATTCCTGTCTCGGATCGGCAGGATCGAGCGCCTTTATACGCTCCTATTGAAGGCAGGTGCAGGCTCTGAGGCCGTTACCCTGTGCGACGCTATCACACCGGAACTCTCCTCCCTCGCCCTGTCCACGCTCGCCATCGAGCAACTCTGCGATATCGTTGAGCGAGAGCCAGTGATCGCGGATGCACGCCAGCTTATGGCATCCGGTCTTGGGAAGGTTAGACAGGCGAAGCGCACTTTGACAGAGGCCAATCTGCGACTTGTCGTCTGGGTTGCGCAGAAATCTAACGGCCTGCCATTCATGGATCTGCTCCAAGAAGGTAATCTTGGCCTGATGAAGGCAGTGGATCGCTTCGATTACCGGCGAGGAAATAAATTTAGCACGTACGCAATATGGTGGATACGCCAGTCGATCTGGCGGGCAATAGATGTTCAGAGCCGGACCATCAGGATTCCTGTTCATGTCAGCCAGAGTTTGACGAAGATCCGACGCTTTGTGCAGGAGGAAGCAGATAGGACAGGATATGCTCCAGCAGCGAACGAAATCGCGGCAGCACTCGCAATGACCGCCCAGAACGCCGAGAGGTTCCTGGCTCTTCTCCAAGAGTCAGTCTCTAGCGGTGTAGCATTTGACAACAGACGACATGTCGTTGCACAAATCCCGGATACGGCCTCTCTGGGGCCAGAGGAAGCGGCACATCGGGAGTCTCTGCGAGTCTTGATAAGAAAGTGTCTCGCGCGCCTCTCTGATCGAGAGGCTCTGGTCATTCGGATGCGCTTTGGGATTGACTGTGACGATGAGCATACCCTTGAAGAAACCGGTCATGTCATGGGGGTCTCAAGGGAGAGAATTCGGCAAATAGAGTCCTCAGCATTAAAAAAGCTCCAGCACCCAACGCGCGTCAGACAACTGGTGGATTCCCTTTGATCTAAGAAGCATCTCATGAGTAAACCCCGCACAATCACCAGATCTCGTCTCGCCCCACCTCGCGCTGGCGCCATGTTAGAAGCACTCCGCGGGCTGGGCTACTCGCCTGCCTCTGCTCTGGCGGACATCATTGACAACAGCATCGCTGCACGCGCCAGCAGGGTTGATCTGCAATTCGCATGGAAAGGTTCCGAGAGTTACATCGCCATTCTTGACAACGGCGAGGGGATGGACGAGCGGGAACTGGAGCGTGCCATGCGACTCGGCGAGATGAATCCCCTCGACCAGAGGGCATCACATGATCTCGGCAGATTTGGCCTGGGTCTGAAAACCGCCTCCTTTTCCCAGTGTAGGCGTCTGACAGTGGCCAGCAAGCAGGCAGCTTTGCTCTCCTGCCTGCGCTGGGATCTGGATGTCCTAGCGGCGAGCGAGGACGATGGGTGGTATCTCCTGGAAGGCCCATCGGAAGGCTCTAAGGTACTCATGGCTCCAATGGAGCGCCTCGAACGCGGTACCCTCGTCCTCTGGGAACAGCTGGACCGACTCGTAACGCCGGGTTTCTCCGAGCAGAACTTTCTTGATTTGATTGATGCCGTTGAGCGTCATCTTGCGATGGTCTTCCACCGGTATCTCGAAGGTGTACGACCACCGCTCAGACTCACGATCAACGGGAGGTCTGTTGTGCCCTGGGATCCTTTCCTTAGCAACCATCCTGCCACCTGGAGTTCTCCTGTCGAACGCCTGAACACGGCGGGAGGGAGGATCGAGGTGCAGTGCTACATACTTCCACACAAGGACCGTCTGGACCAAGAAGTGCATGAGCGTGCGGCTGGCCCAGACGGCTGGACCGCCCAGCAGGGGTTCTATGTCTATCGTAATAGAAGACTGCTTGTTGCCGGAAGCTGGCTGGGCCTGGGGCAGGGACGCGCCTGGACGAAGGAGGAAGCCCACCGTCTCGCTAGGATCCGGCTGGATATCTCGAACTCTGCCGACGCCGAATGGAAGATCGATATCCGTAAATCGCGGGCACGACCGCCTGTCTCTATCCGCGCAAGCCTTACCAGGCTCGCAGAAGATACACGTGCGAAAGCCCGTCGCGTCTTCGCTCACAGGGGCCAGGTCATACGTCTAGGAGGCTCCCAACCCGTCGTCCAGGCATGGCGAGTAGAGCATGGTCAGGGTAGCATTCGCTACCGTATCGACGACACCCATCCCGCCGTGAGACAGGTGCTGGACGAGGCAGGCTCTCTCCTGCCGCAACTCAAGGCGATGCTTCGCGTGATCGAAGAGACCGTGCCGGTACAGAGAATCTGGCTCGACACCACGGAAGGTAGGGAGACGCCCCGCACAGGCTTCGCAGGCGAGTCGCCTGCCGAGGTACGGGAGATCCTGGAGGTGATGTACAGGAATCTGGTCAGCAGGAAGGGGCTGGACGCACCGCGTGCGCGTGAGCTGCTGCTGCATACCGAGCCCTTTCACAATTACCCGGATCTTGTGGCCTCTCTCCCTGATGTTCTTTCTGAAACGGAGTAGACACCGCATGGCTACTGCCTCACAAGACAGCCAGCAGAAGGTGGTCAGGTTCGTCCAGGAACTCCTGCGGGATGAGGCGGACAGAACGATTATTACTACTGCCCTGATTGCCGAAAAGATTGACATGGTCGTCACCATGAACCCGCGGTGGGGTGAAGGACTGGACAGGACCGAGGTCACGGACGAGCTGATCAGGCGATTTAGTCTGTGGATCGGACAGGATGCCATCTTGAGAAGTGACATCGACCATGAGAGCTGGCTTCTTGCATCGCGCAAGCAGGGATGGAGGTACTGGCAGCGCTATCGGGAGTGGCTCGAACGCACGCTGTCGATCAAGGCCGTTGAGGGGCTCGACCTGTCAACCGACACCGTGCTGGGCCTTCTGGAGGATCCTGCGCGAGAAGGCCACTGGGACCGCAGAGGACTGGTCGTTGGTCACGTGCAGTCGGGAAAAACGGGACACTACACTGGTCTGATCTGTAAGGCAGCGGACGCTGGGTACAAAATTATCATTGTTCTCGCCGGGCTGCATAATAATCTGAGATCACAGACACAGATGCGTCTCGATGAAGGTTTCCTTGGGTACGAGACCACACCGGTTTCTGACGACATCAGGATCACCGGTGTGGGAGAAATTGATAGCGATCCGGTGATTCGCCCCAACTATGCTACCAACCGCTCAAACGCCGGGGACTTCAGCACCAGAGTGGCTAGAAACCTAGGAATCTCACCGGAGCAGAGACCGTGGTTATTTGTTGTGAAGAAGAACAAGACGGTCTTAGAGCGTCTCTATCGCTGGATACGCAATCACGTTGCCAATGTTCATGATTCAGAGTCCGGAGGACGAATCGTCACACATCTGCCACTTCTGATGATCGATGACGAAGCGGACCACGCCAGTGTCGATACAGGAGAGCAGGTCTTTGACGCGGAAGGGAACCCAGACGAAGAGCATCAGCCCACAGCCATCAACCGCTTGATCCGGCGTATCCTCCATACCTTTGCGCGTTCCGCGTACGTTGGATACACGGCAACGCCTTTCGCCAATATATTCATCCACGAGAGGGGTACCACGCGGCAGGAAGGTCCTGACCTCTTCCCAGCAGCCTTCATTATCCATCTCGCTGCTCCCTCGAACTACATCGGGCCAACCAGGTTGTTCGGATTACCCGCTGATGCGGACGAGAAGACAGGTCTGCCGCTACTACGCTCGGTCGCGGACCACACGACCAGCGACGGCCGCGGAGGCTGGATGCCACCGCAACACAGGAACGGCTATATGCCATTACATGATGGGCAAGACCAGCTGCCTCCGACACTGTGTGAAGCCATCGATGCTTTCCTGCTTGCCTGCGCGATCCGGCGTCTGCGCGGTCAGCAGCACGAACACTCTTCAATGCTGGTGCACGTGACCAGGTTCAACGCTGTGCAGCACAGTGTGCATCGACAGGTTGGGGAGTACATCCGGCAGATGAGGCAACGGCTCACCCGAGGCATTGGCAAGGCAGAGGTGCTCAGTCACCTTGAGCAACTGTGGCAGCGGGACTTCCTGCCAACAACCGAGGTGATCAGGAAGCGCTATCGCGATCTAGTTCCTGACGTCAGTTTCGCATGGCATGACATCGTCGCGGTCCTCCCCGATACCGTCTCCGACATCCAGGTCAGGATGATCAATGGGACAGCCAAAGATGTACTGGATTACGCAGAACACCAGCGCGCAGGGCTCAAGGTGATTGCCATTGGAGGGGATAAGCTCGCCAGAGGGTTGACGTTGGAAGGACTCTGCGTCAGTTACTTCCTGCGGGCGTCTCGTATGTATGACACGCTGATGCAAATGGGCCGATGGTTTGGATATCGACCGGGCTATCTTGATGTGTGCCGGCTCTATACCACGGCAGAGCTCTCGGAGTGGTTCCGGCATATCGCCGATGCCGGAGAAGAACTACGCGAAGAGTTCGACTTGATGGCGGCTTCCGGTGCGACACCACGAGACTATGGCCTGAAGGTGCAATCGCACCCCATCCTGATGGTGACGTCCCGCCTGAAGATGCGGACCGCCCGCAACCTTCTGCTTTCCTTCAGCGGGCAGCTCCTTGAGACTGTCGCGTTCTATCGAGATCCCGGCGTGCTCGATCACAATCTCAATGTTACGAAACGTCTTCTTGAGACACTTGGCATTCCTGAGGTCGATCCCCGGCGAGACCGTAACGGCACACGACAACAATGGCAGGGCTATCTCTGGGAGAACATCCCTTTAGCGGACGTTGTAGATTTTCTCACCTCCTATCGCACCCATCCCGAGGCACACAAGGTCAACAGCACGCTGCTCGCAGAATTCATCCAGTCGATGGGTGGAGCGGGTGAACTTATACACTGGACCATCGCCTTGATAGGTGGCCGCGAGGGTAGGAGTCTCAAGCTCAGGGAGGATGTCGCGGTCAAGATGGTGCAGCGTTCCGCACATGGTGCATTCGAGGACCGGTACTCGATCGGTCGTCTGATGTCTCCTCGGGATGAGGCCATCGACCTTGACGAGGCTGCCTGGAATGCCGCTCTTACGCTGACACGTTCGACGTGGCACGCTGATTCCGCACGTGGTCAGAATTTCCAGGAACCCGACGCTCCTAACGGGCCTGCCGTGAGAAAAGTGCGCGGCTTCGGAGCCGAGGGAGTCCCCGCGCGCCCCGACAAAGGGGTTCTGTTCCTCTATGCCCTGGATCCGCAGGAGGCAAATACCGGTTTCATCGCCGAGACTCCCCCCGTGATTGCCTTCGCGCTCAGCTTCCCAGGCAGCAACGCCGGGATGAAGGTCGAGTACAAGATCAACAATGTCCTCTGGGAGCTGGAATATGGCTCCTCAGAATGACACGGAGCGCTTGCAGTCAGCCTGGCGGGCTCTCGCGGGAGACGACAGAATCGAGGGGTGGCGCACAATCCCGATCAATGTAGCAGGGCCTTGCCGCCTCCTCGCAGGGAGGCATTTCCCTGGCAATGAGGAAGCCATCCTGATCGGCTTTCCGTCCGTCCGCCTGCCCTCCGATAACCTCCTGCCGCAGGGGCGTGGCTTCCGGGTGGCCAGAGTCCCTGGGGGAATAGCTGGCGGAACCCACGCATGGGTCTCTCTCTCCCGTGAGCCGTTGGGGAGCAGCGACTTCTTTGCGATGATGGCAGGAGATGTGATGGGACTGCTCGAAAGTTTCCCCTCAGCCAGCCGGGAGCGGCTTTTCGTCCTCTTCCTGAGCAGGATTAGAGCCTGGCAGGACTTCATGGAACGGGGTCGACAGGGTGTCCTGGGGCCAGAGGCTGAAACGGGGCTGTATGGAGAGCTTGTCGTGCTGCGCGACATTGTTGCTACGGGAATACCGGCTGCCTATGCCGTCGAAGCCTGGCAGGGCCCTCTCAATGGCCTGCACGATTTCTCGTCGAACAGCGGAGCGCTCGAGGTCAAGACAACCGTGTCCGTCAACGCGTTTCCAGCGAGGGTAGAATCGCTCGAACAGCTGGATCCGTCACTCAAACAACCACTGTTCCTGGTGGGAGTGCGCCTCGCCGTCAGCAGCACCGGCAGGACGCTTCCTGGAATCGTAGATATGCTGCGTAACCGCCTGCTAGGCGAGCCTATAACCCTGAGCGTGTTTGAGAGTCGTCTCCTCCATGCTGGATACCTGGATGCACTGGCCGATCACTACACGCGGCGCTTCGAAACAGTCGGCATGATCGTTTTTGAAGTCACCGAGTCATTTCCCGGTCTGACACGCGACAAGGTTGATGCTGCCATGAGACAAGCACAGTACGAACTCGATCTTGATGTGCTGCATGTGCCAGGCGTTCCTCTTGAACAGGCATGTGCACATCTGAGGGGGAGCCATTGGAACTGCTAGAATTTCTCCATGAGACGCAGTCGGAGGTCAGATCCCAGATTGGGGAGCGCCTCAGCATACCGGGCGAGTCGTACCCCCATGCGGAGTCCGTCTTCGCGGATGTGGTGATGCAGCATATGGCAGAGATAGGCATGACCTTCGAGTCAGCCGCCCTCTGTCACTACACTGCGCGGGTAGGAAATGCTCACCTGCGACTGAGTGGGTATGCGATCTCCGATGATGCCGACCAGATGGATCTCTTCGTCAGCCTCTACGAAGGCGTGGACGAGATCACGCCCATCTCTGATACCGAGACTAAGACCGCAGCAGAACAGTGCCTCCGCTTCCTCGTGAGGTGTGTGCAGGGACGCTTGGCCTCGACCATGGACGAATCCAACGATGCCTACCCGCTGGCGTTGACCATCCAGGAGAGTTACCAGAAACTTGACCAGATACGGCTCTATGTGCTCACCGACAGAAAAGCAAGGACGAAGAACTTCCAAGCGCGGGAAATACAGGGCAAAACCGTCAAGCTTGAGGTGATGGACATTGAGCGGTTGCATCGTCACTGGTCCGAAGGCAAACCCCGGGACGAAATTGTGGTCAATTTCGAGGAGATCTGTGGTAACGCATTGCCCTGTGTGTATGTCCCCGGAGACATGGCAGATTACGATTACGCCCTGACGGTCATGCCCGGCGAGGCCCTGCGGTTCGTCTATGACAAGTATGGTGAACGCTTGCTGGAGGCCAACGTCCGATCTTTCCTGAGTGTGACCAGCAAGATCAATCGCGGTATCCACGACACGCTGCGTAATGCTCCTGAACGGTTCATGGCATATAATAATGGCATTGTCCTGATCGTAGACGAACTGCGTCTTGGTCGAGCCCCCGACGGAGCGCCCGGCATCCTCTGGCTCAAGGGGATGCAGATCGTAAACGGTGGGCAGACGACGGCATCCCTCTACTTCACGAAGCGCAGGTATCCGGAAGTGAACCTGGGTGCAGTGAAGGTGCCTGCCAAGATCATCGTGTTGAAGGCGCAGGACAGCGGCGATGAGGAGCAGCTCATTACCGATATCTCAAAATATGCCAACAGCCAGAACGCGGTACCGCAGTCCGATCTCTCTGCCAACAAACCTTTCCACGTGGAGCTGGAAAAACTGTCGCGCTCGACCTATTGCCCTGACGGTGTCAGTCGCTGGTTCTACGAACGTACGGCCGGAAGCTACAGAGTCATGCTGGACAGGGAAGGGGCCACACCCGCACGGTTGCAACAGCTGAGGGACTCCATCCCCAATGCGCGGAAAATCACCAAGACCGACCTGGCGAAATATCTCAATGCCTGGGATGAGGAGCCCCATGTCGTTAGTCTGGGGGCTCAGAAGAATTTCGAGAAGTTCATGGATAAACTCTCATCGCGCAACGGCCAGGAAGATGCAGAATTACCCGATGTTCCGACGTACAAGAGGATGATTGCGAGGGCGATCCTGTTCAAGACAGCCCATAGCTTGATACGCCCCAGTTTCCCGGCCTTCCAGGCGAATATCACTAACTATATGGTCTCCCTGGTGGCACACTGCCTGGGTGCGCGTCTCGACCTTGACAGAATCTGGTTGCAGCAGGGGCTCTCGCCTCAACTTCAGCGACAGATCCAGGCATGGGCCGTTGAGGTGAACGCGGTGCTCCACCGCACTGCTGGAGGGCGGATGATTTCCGAGTGGGCCAAGAAACCCGAATGCTGGGATGCTGTCGTGAAAGCGCACTATAGTGCGCCCTTGTCGAATATCCCCGAGTTGCACTAACTGCCTATCAACACACGCCCTCAGATGTGGATAGCCTCGCCATAGGCATTGCCCACCGCTTCCATAATGGCTTCGGACAAGGTGGGGTGCGCATGCACCGTCTTTAACAATTCATAATGCGTGGTTTCCAGCGTGCGGGCGACACCCACCTCGGCAATCAAATCACTGGCGTCAGCCCCCAGGATATGCGCTCCCAGCAACTCATCGGTATCCGCGTCAAAGATCACCTTAACGATGCCCTCGCTGTTACCCACGGCCAGGGCTTTGCCGCTAGCCGTAAAGGGAAAACGCCCGACGCGAATGGTGTGCCCGGCTTGGCGCGCTGCCTGCTCGGTGAGGCCGACGCTGGCGACTTGCGGCTGGCAGTAGGTGCAACCGGGGATGTTGTGGTAGTTCACGCCAGGGGTATCCTGCCCGGCGATGGCTTCCACTGTCGCAATACCTTCGGCGGAGGCGACATGCGCCAGGCACGGCGGACCGTTGACATCGCCAATGGCGTAAATGCCTGGCACGTTGGTGCGGCAGTGCGCGTCCACCGGGATAAAGCCGCGCTCGCTGCGCACCCCGGCGGTTTCTAAGCCCAGGTGTTCAATGTTGCCCTGCACCCCAATGGCCACTAACACTTTCGTACCCAAAACGGACTGGGGGCCGGTCGGAGTCTGCATGTACACCTGCACGCCAGCGGCGCTCACCTCGGCACGTTCGACCCGGCTACCCACGTGGATGGCAATGCCCTGCCGTTCTAGGGATCTGTGTAGCAGCCCGGCAATTTCCTCATCCTCGACCGGCACAATCTGCGGCAGCATTTCCACGAGGGTGACTTTACTGCCAAACGTGTTGTAGAAATAGGCAAACTCCACGCCAATCGCCCCGGCACCAATGATCACCAGGCTCTCGGGTACTGCGGAGAGCAGCATGGCCTCGGTGCTACTGAGCACCTGCGTCTGATCGAAGGGCACACTGGGTAAGGCACGCGGACGGGCGCCAGTGGCCAGGATAATATGCGCCGCGCGCACGGTCGCTGTGGGCGGTCCCTCGGCCTCATGCACCGTCACGACTCCGGCCCCCGCCAGGCGTCCGGTGCCACGCAGTACCTGGATCTTGTTTTTGCGCATGAGGAAAGCCACGCCCTGCGACAGACGCTCGGCGACCTGGCGACTGCGGGCGATGACCTGGCCGAAATCGACGCGCAGATTGTCGCAGTGCAGGCCAAAATCGGCACTGTGCTGCATCAGGTGATAGACTTCCGCATTCCGCAGCAGGGCTTTGGTGGGGATGCAGCCACAATTCAGGCAGATGCCCCCTAAGGCCTCGCGTTCCACCAGGATCACCTGCAGGCCGAGCTGCGCGGCTCGAATTGCCGCGACATAGCCGCCGGGACCACCGCCCACGACGAGCACATCGCATGTATGTTGGGCTTCTGCCATATCCTTCCTCTCACGTCACGACGAGATGTGCCTCATGCTCCTGGGTAACAGCCCGGCTTACGGCACCAGCAGCACCTTGCCAATAGTCTCACGGTGCTCCAGCGCGGACTGCGCCTTGGCCGCCTCCGCCAGCGAGTACTCGGCGCAGATGTGCACTTGTAACTTCCCGGCACTCATCCAGGCAAACAGATCCCCGGAGCGGGCGTCGAGTTCGGCGCGCGTGGCGGTGTAGGTGCCCAGATTCACCCGCGTCAAGTAGAGGCAGCCCTTGTCATTGAGCAGGCCCGTATCGATAGGAGGTATTGGTCCGCTGGCCTGGCCGTAGACGACCATCATGCCGCGCGCCCGGAGGCAATCCAGGCTCTGCGCGAACGTCGTCCGGCCCACGCTATCGTAGACCACATCAACGCCACGACCGTCGGTGAGCCGTTTGACCTCCACCGCAAAATCGTGCTGTGTATAGAGAATCGTCTCATGCGCGCCGGCGGCCTGTGCAGCTTTCGCCTTGGCTTCCGTCGAGACGGTGCCCAGGACGCGTGCGCCACACTGGCGCGCCATCTGGCACAAGAGGAGTCCCACGCCACCGGCGGCCGCGTGCACCACACAGGTATCGTTGGCACTCAGCGGATAGGTGCTATAGGCAAGATAGTGTGCGGTCATGCCCTGGAGCAACACTGCGGCGGCTTGCTTGGAGGTAATGTCATCGGGGATACGCACCAGGCGCGCTGCCGGGGCCGCCACCAACTCGGCATAAGCCCCCGGCACGCTGGTGAAGGCGACGCGATCACCGACCTGACAGGTGGTGACGCCAGCGCCGACTGCCACCACTGTCCCCGCGGCCTCGCCACCGAGCGGCAGGGGCAACGAGGCGGGATCGGCCTGGCGCCGCCGGTTCACCTCCGCAAAGTTGAGACCAATCGCTTCGATTTTGACCACGGCTTGCCCCGGCCCGGCGTGTGGATCAGGGACATCCTCATAGACCATGCCCTCTGGCCCGCCTGCCCTATGGACGCGCACGGCTTTCATAGTGCTCCTCCTGCTTACGCAGTTTGCGTCGCTGCGGTGATCTCCACCCTGACTCGTCGGTTCTCCACAATAGCCTGCCCGCCATGGCTTGTCCAGCGTGAAGGGGCCGACGATGGTTTTGCTTGAGAAGTCTGTGTGACCAGGGTCGTTCTCTCTCGCATACGTGCGCATCAGCGCGCGCCTCATACTGGGGCGGGGGCTATCTTCTGGGGCTGCTCGCGCACGGTTGATGCGGCAGCATGCGTGTCTACCATGGTTGAACCTCCCCATGGCTCAAGCCAGGGGATTCCGGGAACCGCCTTGCGGCGGCGTTCGTGGGGCGTTCCGACCCCGGCATGCAGCGTGTTTATGGCCGCATTGACATCACGGTCATGCGCTGAGCCACAAGCAGCACAGCTCCACTGCCTCACTTTCAAGCCCGCATAGCCAGTCGGACCAGAAAGGCTCCCACATGCTGAGCAGGTCTTGGTGGAGAAACGCGACGGCACTGCGAGGAACTGCCTACCGCTTGCAGGGCACTTGGAGGACAGCAGGCCGCGAAGCTGAGCGTGGGCCGCACTGGCCACGCTCTTGCCAAACGCCCGGGCCAGGCCCGTGGCGTTATCCTTGGACCAGACAATCACCCGGTTTTCGGCGACCAGGCGGCGCGAGAGTGTATGGTTGCGGTCTTTGCGCTGGTTGGCCAGGCGTTCGTGGAGCCGGGCCACCAGGCGCGCGCGGTCCCCGCGTTGGGCTTGTCCAAGACGGCGCTCGGTTTGCCGCAGCTCGTGCGGGTGCGCTCTTTTTTCGCCCGTCGACAGGGTCAGGAGCGTGTGGAACCCAGGGTCAATGCCGATGGCTCCAGCGGCCACCGGCGGGATGGCGTTGGGGGGCGCGTCGATACACAGACAGAGAGACCAGCCCGACGCCCGCTTGATGATCCGGCCACTTTTGAGGAGTCCGGCAGGAAGGGCCTGGGCATGAAAGCGCACGTGGCCCAGACTTGGAATGAGCACATGTGTGCCCGCCGGGGCTTTGAAAGGATCGGGGAAAGGGATGCTGGTCAACTTGTTGCGCTGGCCTTTGAGTCTGGGCTTCTTTGCCAGCTTTTTGAAGCAGCGCGCCCACGCCAGGTAGGCGGTATCCAACATGCCTTGCAGCGTATGGCTTGGGATGCCAAGCTTTCTGCCGTGATGTGACAGGAGATTATGAAAGTCTTTTTGGGTGTAATAGATGCCGTCTTTGGCATCCTGTTCGATCGTGCGGATGGCCCAATTCCAGACGCCAGTGAGCTGGAAGAGCCAGGTATGCAGGTGCCGTTCTTGGGACGGATGGAGGCGAAGTTTGAGTTGCCTTTGGATCATCTCAGACTCGTTTATGGTTCTCGATGTACTGCGTGATGACTTCCAAAGGCGCCCCGCCCACAGTGGAGACAACAGAGGAGTGCGTCCCCAGCGAGGGCAAGCGCGACTTGAGCCAGGCATACTCCAGCCCTAACAACCGTGAAGAACGACCTTTGATGGCACGCACCAGGCGATCAATGCCGTCCTGCGGATCGACTTCCACCAGGAGAGGGACGTGATCAGACATGACTTCCCACGTGAGCAGCTCCGCACGTGATTCGTTGCAGACGCTGTGTATAATATCTTTCAGCCGGGCATCCACGCCAGGAATCAGGACGCCACGACGATACTTCGGACACCACACCACAGGATATGTGCAGGAGTAGACCACGTTATGATTCGACTTGTAGCTGAGGGTGTATGAGGACATAGTATTATGATACAGAGCATCTGTATCGAATACAATAGGGAAGATCCCGTGTCCTGCGGACACGCGGCGGCTTGACCCCATATCTCAAGCCAGGGGGTTGCGCCGCCGTTTTGCTCACAATGACGTTAGAGAGTAAACTCAAGACTGCGTCAGGCCAGTTGCACAGGAGAGGCGTCACGGGCAGCTCCCACCCTGAGACCATGGAGGTCGATCTCCCATGCCATACACCCAGGCCAATAGGCTACTTGCCATCGAAACCCTGCTTGGTGAGGATGTTTTACTGCGGCAAGGATTGACCGGGTCCGAAGGGGTATCACAGCTGTTCACCTTCCAGCTGGAGTTGCTGTCCGAAGCCCCGTCGGTGGCTTTTGAGCGCATCATTGGTCAGCGCGTGACGATCCGCATCGTGCTGGCCGACGGACACACGCGGGCCATTCATGGTGTGGTCAGCCGTTTCGCCCATACCGGTATGGATACGCGGTTTATCTATTATCGCGCTGAAGTGGTCCCGTGGCTCTGGTTTCTCTCGCGTACGGCTGATGGCCGCATTTTTCAGAATATGACGGTGCCGGCGATTATTGAGGAGGTTTTTCAGGACCAGGGTTTCTAGGATTTTCAGATGAGGCTCGAGGGCGATTGTGCGCCACGCGATTACTGCGTGCAGTACCGCGAAACCGATCTCAATTTCGTGGCGCGCCTCATGGAGCAATACGGCATTTTTTACTTTTTTGAGCATACGCCTACGATACACACCCTCATCCTGGCGAATGCCCCAACGGCCCATCGCCCGTGTCCAAGTCAAACCTATGCGCGCTATAACTTCTCTGCCGGTGCCGTCCTGGAAGAAGATATCATCACCGCCTGGCAGATGGAGAAGGAATTACGCCCTGGCCGTTACGCCCTGAACGATTACAACTTCATTATGCCCAGTACCAGTCTCGCCGCGACATCCAATAATACATCTCGTCTTGGAGGCAATGAGCGTTTTGAAATCTACGATTACCCCGGGGAGTATCTGCACAAAGCCCAAGGTGACACGATGGTGCGGCTCCGTATGGAAGAAGAGGAAACGTCGCATGTGCTAGTCAATGGCCAGAGCACCTGCCGGGCTTTCACGTCAGGCTATCGTTTTGATTTGGAAGGACACCCGAGCCGGATGATGCATACGGCGTATGTGCTGGTCGAGGTGCACCATGTGGCTTCGATGGGTCATGCTTATCGTGGTGCAGGGGTAATGGGGGGCGAGCCCTATCCCCCCCGTGCACGACGGGGCTTTGCGGAGCCTGTGGTAAACACATCTGCGCGTGGACTGGCATCTCCGCCACAGTCTGGCTGGCGTGCGCTACCTGAAGCGCCACCAGAGAGGTCAGGGCTCTGGCGTGGTTATGACAAGCGCCCGGGGTATGGGACGCGCCTGCACACGAGTTGGCCCCTGGCCCACAGACACGGCACGCACCGCATAGGCTCGTTGGGCTCGCATCTGCCTAGGCCCGGTGACCGTCATCACGTGCGCGTACATGTCGGACGTCCTGGGTGTGAAATGCACATAGCCCAGACGACGGTCACCGGCATAATCACCCACCAGCGCGCAGCCCGCTCCGTAGCCCGAAAAATACAGGTGCTCGACAGCCTGCGTCGCCTCTACTACCAAGACGGCCTTATACCGTTGTGCGCTGCCATTCATCCCTAGGCCGGCAAAATGGGCCTCCATACATGTATAGACACGACCTCCCACCCGTAGCTGATAGAACCCGAGTGTAGGCCACGACCAGGGGAGATGGTCATGCGTGAAGCCCCATGCGGGAGGTATCTCGGCCACATGGTATGTCTGGCGTCCCCAGCGCAGTTGTGCGGTCGGCTCTGCAACATAATCCATCACAGGGCTGTGCCGTCTGGGACGAGCCGGGAGAAAGCGATAGCACAGCGATTGCCTCTCGCCCTCGTGTGCATAGACAGGCACGAACCGACCGTCTACCCTGCTGATCGTCGCGTGCCGCAGCGCTTGTCCCCACGCGGTCAGCACGTCCAAGGGGATATCACTCGTATAGACCAGGGACACCCTGCACAGCTATAGCACGACGCACCATGCCTTCACTCGTAGACCTTATTGCCAGTGGCTTGCAGCAATGCTGCGGTGAGGCGCCAAAAGACGGTCCCACCATATGCGGCGGTCGATTCATAGGTATACGTGTAGCGTCCACGTTCCTTCCCTCTCCTGAGCTGCCCATTTTTATGGGTAGGGATGTCCCAATACTCTCCCTGTGCCTCTGGGAGAGCCTTGCTACCAACTCGATAGATATCATGCTCGGGTGCAGTGAAGTAAATACCCAGGCGAACCTTGGCATGGCTCGTATAGTTGGTTTGTAGGTCAGCACCATCCCAAACATAGCCGCCACCGGAGTAATCAGGCCGTCTAGCCAGGGCATAGCGCGCTGCCTGGACCGCGGGAGTCATACCAGGACTGGCAGCAATCGCCTCTGCGTCGCCTGTTGGAAGACACGGCACCTGGCGTTGCCATTGGTGAGCACCAGGGTAAAACTACCGGCCTCTGGGCTGTTGAGAAAGTCGAGTACGGTGGAGCCCCGTACCTCCACCTGCCGTACCAACACGGCAGCAATCCTGCATCCAGTGACACCACAGGTGATCGCGTTTTTGACGCAGTCGATAGTCCCGGACTCCCTGATTCCCTGCCCCCGTGTAATGCGCCTGCAAGCGGCCGTAAATTGACAGAGCTTTGCCCACATAGAGCCCATTGAAGATATGGTTTCTCACGAAGCCAATCTCGTAGACTCCCGGTGCTTGTGGGGCAGGGGCTGCCGCATAGTCTCGCAGGCGAATAGCGTGGCTCCAAGCCATAATCTCTCCCTATGTAGAATACGGTCGCAGATGCCATCGCTTACACTGCCTCCGGGCATGAGGCGTAGGTTACACCTACACCTGACACGCTGCTCTTGTAAAGTGCCCCTCTGGGTTCAAAAGTGCCCCGGGATCACGCGCAGGATGGAGCTACCCTGCACGTTTTCTCCTGGACATGTGACAATGCACTCGCTATAACATGCGAGAGATGTAGTATAGTTTCCTCTCTCATTTCAAGTCAGTTGTTGGACGTGTAGAAAGTTCTGCACATGTCATACCAACGATTATCGAGCAGGGCTGCAGAGGGGACGTCACGATGCGTAGATACTGCACCCTCTTGGGGCTGGTGGGGGTCACGCTACTTTTTTTCCTCATCGCTTCGACGCAAGGCGCCGAAAAACGCCTCGCGCTGGTCGTGGGGAACAGTGCCTACAGCGGCAACCTCCAGTTGCCCAATCCGGTACATGACGCTACACTCATGACCCAGACGCTGCGGACGCTCGGCTTCGAGGTCATGGAGCATACAGATGTGAGCTACCAAGAGATGAAGCGAGCCATCCAAGAGTTTGGCGACCGTATTCAGCAGACAGGACATGAGACCGTGAGTTTGTTCTATTACGCTGGCCATGCCGTTGAACTCAAAGGCTTCAACTATCTTGTCCCGATCAAGGCCGGCATCCGCAGTGCCAATGACATCGCTATCGAAGCCGTCGAGGCGGATTGGGTGCTCAAAGCGATGGAGGGAGCGGGGAGTCGTCTCAACATTGTGATTTTAGATGCCTGTCGTAACAATCCTTTCCAACATGATCGCTCCATGCAGGGGCAGGGTCTCGCCAGCATGCATGCACCAACGGAGAGCTTGATCGCCTATGCGACGGCGCCTGGAAAGGCTGCGGTGGATGGTGTCACCCCCCAGCAGAAGCACAGCCCCTACACGGCAGCGCTCGCACACACGATGCAAAAACCTGGGTTGACGATACTCGAGGTCTTTCAGGAGGTGCGGAAGCTGGTGCTGAAGGCTACCCGCGGCGCGCAGACCCCCTGGGAGAGTACCTCACTGACAGACACCTTCTATTTCCGTGCGCACCCTGGTAACGTGAGCAGTGAGAGCCATCAACGGCAAGAGACTCCCAGGCCTGCCCGCGTCATCCACAACAATCCCCCCGTGACACGGCAACCTCCCTCACCGCAGGAGGGAAACTCTGGCAGACTGTCACCGCAGCACGGCGCCAGACCCGTCGCGCCCTCCCCAGCGGAGAATGCGCGTCGGCATTGTGGCAACACGCTGCTGGATGTATCTTTGGGAACATGGGGATGCCCACAGCCCTGAAGCACACGACTTGTGACACGCGCATCGTCATCAAGGGACTACCACTCTACGTCAAGGCGTACTGCGCAGGAGAAAGAAGATGTCCGTTGGTTCTCTCACCAAGAGGCACAGTCTCACGATCTTCCGGATACTCTCACCCTTATGGGTCTTGAGCCTGACCGGGTGTCCTCCGCCTCCCCCGCCCCCAACGGTCCCTCAGCCGACACATCAAGTCTTTGAATTTAATCAAGGTATTCAGCATCTTGCCACGCTCTTAGTCAAACACTTTGACGTGTTTCAGCATGCGATGCGACTCCAAGGAAAAAGTGCCACAGTGCCGGATAGCGCCATGCACAGGACCGTCCTTCAACCATTCCTGGTGGCTGACACCGGAGAAAGTCTCAAACTCCATTCCATCATTGAAAATCTGATGGCACGGGTGATGACACCCAAACTTGGGATTACGAAAATGACCCAAGAGTACATTGACACGGCGGCATACGTGATCGATGGGATCATCGCCTTGGAAAGTCATCCTGCCACTCGGAATAAAACCTACCGCATCTATGCCTCATTGTTTGAGAAAAAGGCGGGGGCCATTATCGGCAGTGGTGACGTGTGGATTCAAAACTTGGATTATCAACCTCTAGATATTTACAAAGATAGTCCAGTATATCTTAAAGATCGTGAATTAGACACCCTGGTCGCCTCCGTGAAACGCCCTGTGGGACAGACTGTAGACCCCAGTTACCTGGCAAAATTAAAGACACGATCGTTACTCTCGGAAGGCGATACATTGTACGAAAAACGGGAGTGGGAGAGTGCTTTGCCATTCTACCAAGAAGCAGAGCGTCGCGCCGATGGGCAAAGTATGAAGGTGTATGCCGGACTGTATAACATTTATCGGCTGCAACAAGAGGCCAACCATTCAGAAACGGCTTTTGCAAAGTTAATCGATGTGAGTGTCAAAGAAAAAAATGAGATTGCCGTCAAACTGCTGTTCATAGTCGATACAACGGACTTTGTCAGCAATCCTCTAGAGCTCCGTCGGGAATATATAATGTGGCTGCGCCAAATCAGCAAATACATGGAACGGACGCCCGACGTGTGCCTGCGTGTCGTGGGGCACGCCAGTCGTTCAGGCAAAGCCGACTATAACAAGCTCCTCTCTACCCGGCGAGCGCAACAAGTACAAAGCCTCATGAAACAGACGTATGCGGGCCTTGCCAAACGTTCTGAAGCCGTGGGTATGGGATTTGAGCAGACGGTCATAGGCACAGGCGTCGACAATGAGTCCGATGCCATCGATCGTCGGGTCGAGTTTCTCCTCAAGTCCTGTGAGAGCGGGCGACGTGCCCGGGCAACTGCTCTCGTCACCGCTCAGCTAGAGACAACCGCACGCAGACCTCCGCTTGCTATGGCATGGCACGGCCAGGGAGTAAGGGATGCAGCAGATGGGGCCGCCGGCGCAGCGGCCTGGGGCTGGGGCTGGAGCTCCTGATCCAATGGGTATCCGCCGCAGCCAGGGGCCTGTATCTCGCAGAGCATAATGTTGAGCCAGCACGCTGGAGAGGAGAGCCTATCATGCCGTCCGTCGTGCGCATCTGCGCGCCGGTTCTTACGCTCTGTATGTGCGTAGGGGTGACGACGCTCGTCGCACAAAGCGGCGCCCCTAGGCCCCGTGATGCTGCACCTGTGGCACGGGTGGCCCAGGCGAACCTCGAGGGACTACCAGAACCGCGAGAACCCGTCCCCCTTCCCAGCAGGGCTGCCCCCGCGGCGTCACGCGTGGCCTTGGTGATTGGCAATGCTGCCTACGACGAGAGCCCACTCCGCAATACGGTCAACGATGCCACCGCCATGGCGACCACCCTCCAGCAACTCGGCTTCACCGTCACCCTGGAGCGCAACGTCAACCATCAACGTATGGCCGAAGCGGTGAATGTCTTCAGCCGTCAACTCCGTCCCGACAGCGTGGGGTTGTTCTACTTTGCTGGCCATGGTGTGCAAGTCGAGGGCGGGAATTACCTCGTGCCGCTTGGCGTCCCGTTACGGAGTGGCGCCGACGTAAAGTTTCAGACGGTGGCGGCGGAGTGGGTCCAGGCCCGTATGATGGAGGCGGGTAATCCCCAGAACATTGTCATTCTGGATGCGTGCCGGAATGCGCCTTTCCTGCGCCAATGGCGTAATTCTCAATATGGCCTGGCGCCGATGCAACCGGGGGGCGGAGTCCTCATCGCCTATGCCACCTCTCCCGGCTCTGTAGCTTTCGATGGCAAAGCCACAGATATACATGGCGTCTACACCAAGCATCTCTTGCATGTCATGATGACCCCCAATCTCCCTGTCGAACAGATGTTCAAAGCGGTCCGGGTGGCGGTAGAACGCGAGACCAAGGGGAAACAGACTCCCTGGGAATTGTCTTCGCTGCGCGGCGATTTTAGCTTCCGTCCGACTCCTCCTGCCACGAATAACGTCCCAGCGTCAGAGACACTGCCGCGTGTGATTGAGGGCACGCCCGTGGCACTTGGCAGCCCTCCTGCTCAGCTGCCGACACCTCCCAAACCAGGTGTGACGAAAGACGGGGGAAAGATGGTGTTCGTGCCATCTGGCGAATTTCTGATGGGAACAAGTGCCGAAGAGATTGAACGTCTGCTGCAAGAGTGGCCGCATACGCAGCGCGAGGTGCTCACACGCGAGCACCCACAACATCGAGTCTATCTCGACGCCTTCTTCCTGGATAAATATGAAGTCACCAACGCCCGTTTTCAGCAGTTTGTCAAAGAGACAGGGCATCGCACGCAGGCGGAGCGCGAGGGCTGGGCTTGGATCTACACAGGCAAGAGTTGGGAAAAAGCCTCTGGTGCGACATGGCGCACACCCTGGGGACGAGAGAGCACCATAGCACGCCTGGAACACCATCCAGTGGTCCAAGTCAGTTGGGAGGATGCGCGGGCCTATTGTACGTGGGCTGGGAAACGCTTGCCGACAGAGGCAGAATGGGAGAAAGCGGCGCAGGGCAAGGACGGAGGGAGCTATCCATGGGGAACACAGTTTGACGGCCCATGGGCGAATTTTTGTGATGCCGAGTGTACTGCGGCGTGGAAAGACCACGGCGTACAGGATGGCTATCAGTATACGGCCCCTGTGGGCAGTTATAAACATGGCCAAAGTCGCTACGGCGCCTACGACATGGCAGGCAATGTCTGGGAATGGGTATCTGATAGATTTGACAGAACCTATTATCGTAATAGCCCAGTGCGTAGCCCACGTGGACCATTAGCCGGCAATGAAGTTGTCCTGCGTGGTGGAGCATGGGATAACCCCGCAGTCTTTGTGCGGACCCCAAACCGCAACAAATCCCTCCCGACCAGTAGGTATGTCCATGTGGGCCTGCGGTGCGCCAAAACATCGTAGGCGATGCTAGCAGCGATGCGCGAGCTCTCGTGAGAGGCTTAGAACCTGTTGAAAGTTTTTCTGCGCTCTGTTCGCATGCCGCCGAGTGCGACAAGGGGGTGTGATGACAGGCAGGTATCCCAGCGCGAGACGTCGCGAACACGGTGACGAGATTCGGGCGGATTGGGAGTCTGCACGCAAGCGAACAAGTCCTAGACGTGTTGATTTCTCTGACGTTTTTTGTGGGATACTTGCCTGTTGCAAGGGGGGCATTCCGTGGAGGATGCTCCCGAAAACGTCTCCGAAGCGGCAACGTGGCTACGCGTATTGCCGTGGGTGGAGCGCAAGAAAAGAGGCGCCATCCGCGAGTATCCTTGCGCACGTCTGACAAAAAATGGGTCGCAAAAATTCGTAGGCTCGATGGCCGGCAGGAGGACACCTCTGGCATGAGGATCGAGGCCCAGAGGGTCACAAACTCCGACACGGCCGCCGACCAAGGCGAGGATGCGGACCAACCCGTCTCAGGCATCACGCGCCACAGGGCGGTGGAGACGCCAGGATGGCCGCATGCAAGGCTGGGCACGACCGCCGAGGTGACAGACCGCCATGGCGCGTTGGGCAGGTTTGCTTCCAGCACAGATACGCCTGGCTTCGTATGCAATGTACTGGCTGAGGGAGGATATGCCGGTGCCAATGTTGCCCTGGCACCACAAGCAATGCTGGGCTGCACAGGAGAAAGAGCCCGGCGAAACGAGCGACAGACGTGTGAGGTCATACTACAAAGATGGGGAGTGGAACGATCCTTCGCGTGGCGCGAAACATGTCGCAGACTGTGGAAAAACTGCGAGCGGACACTCCACCCGTCTTTGCCACGGATGGTTCTGGCTTTCCTCGTCCTTCTCTTCAAAAGACTTTGAACAGGTTCTTAGCGTTTCCCGGGCCGCCCTTTAATCTGAAACGTCTTGCTTGGCGCGATATGGTGATCCTGTGAAACAATCGTGGTATGAAGGACGTAGGTGCCATTTTTTGCCTTTTTTGGTGTACCAACAAAGACCCCTAGTGCCCATAGACCTGGCTTAAATTCTATATTATCCGTCACTTTGCGAAAGACCTCTCGCCCTTGAAAGGTGATGACTCTGGTGATACGACCTCGCATGACGGCTGTTTCAGAAGAGGGACAAAGCAGATACGACACCACCTGATTGACCTCTTCACCAGGCATGACCTCTCCGGGCACTACATGCACGTCTTCAACCCGAAACAGCACCCCTTGTTGCGGCGTGCCACAGTTGTACTTGCGTTGTACGTATGGTAAGGCCAAGATTTGAAAGTCGCCCCGGAGAGGCATCGGGATAGACGCAGGCTCAGGGAGAGGCTCAGGCAGGCGTACGGGCTCCGAGGGTGCCGCTGAGGGATCGTCAGGCATATGAGCACAATGGCTGAGCACGAGCAGCACAGCCACGAGGGTCACGCGCAGAACAAGCGCTGTCGTTTGCCACAGAGAGTCTTTCATGGTTTTAAAGTCCATCCATCCTTGGATTGTGGTTTCTCCCTTCTGGCAGCACGCGAAGGACGTGGTAGTACTTGCTGGTGTTTGGAGACTTGTTTGGGAGGTGGGGGGTGCACTTGCAGTGGCTGACTTGCCGGCTGGGGAGAACGCACGCGCGCAGACGTGTTCTGAGCGAGCTTCACGCGTGCTGGCTCTTCGGACGCTGGCATGTTCGGCGCGGTCAAGCCGTGAGGGATTGGCATCGGGGGGACGGGAGGAGCTGGGGTGTGGGGCTCCTGCTCCTCCGCCACCCCTGCCTGGGGCGTGGGCTGCGGGACGACCAGCTCAGGCATCGGGGGCGCCAGCGGGGCTGCAGTGATGGTGGTAGGAGGTACCACAGGCTCAGCGTCGGAGGGCCGTGCACTCTGTGCCTCATCTTCCCCTCTCTCTTGGCTTGGGGACACAGCGGGAGAAACTGCCGCGGGTTGTGCTTCCTGGGGGACAGTTGCCACGTGCTCCGTAGTGGATCCAGGCACTGTACGGGCAGCAGAGTCGGCAGGGAGAGCCGTCTGCATGGGGGGATCGAGGGTCGGCGCTGGCTTCTTGAGGGCACTGCTAGACCAGAATCCCACAGCCAGCATGAGGGCCAAGAGCGCACTCCCACTTATCACACGCGTCACGGGGTGCCAAGATGGGACAGGGCGCTTTTGCTGGACCATCGGTGCGGCACACGGTGTGGGGTCTTCAGGTGTGTGGAGCGACTGCGGTACGAGTGTCTCGAGAGCATGGCGAAAGTCATGTGCGTTGTGATAGCGTTGCTCCGGCTGCTTCGCCAAGGCTTGGAGTATAACCTGTCCAAGGTGCTGGGACACTGCGGCATTGTAGTGCACTGGGGGCTCGGGAACCTCTGCAATATGCGCACGCATAATGCTGTAAGCGGTGTCCCCAGTAAACGGCACCCTCCCAGCGACCATCTGATAGAGTGTAATGCCTAGCGCGTAGAGATCGGCTGCCACACTGCCCTGCTGCCCTTGGATCTGTTCTGGAGACATATACCACAGGGTGGTGAGGGGTAGCCCGCTCTTCGTTCCTCCATGGTCTCCTAGAACATTCGCCAGGTCGAAATCAGTGACTTTGACGACGCCCTCCTCAGTCAACATAATGTTCTCAGGCTTAATGTTGCGATGTATCACTCCGCGAGCGTGCATGAATTCAAGAGCGGCCAGAACATCGTGACAGATGGACACGGCTGTTTCTTGGGGTAAAAGGCGTGCAGTGGCCAGACGTTGGTCGAGCGTTTCCCCAGTGATGTACTCTGTGATGAGATAGATATCGTCGCCGCTTTCCAGATAAGCGCGGATAGGCACAACATGAGGATGGAAAATGTGCGCCTGATCCCTAACGACCTGGATGAGCTTCTCGCGCGCTGAGGCGTCTGGGGCATGGCGCGTCGAGCACACTTTGAGCACGACTTCCTGCTCAAGGCGCATGTGGATGCCCTGATAGACCGGCCCCATGCGGCCCTCGCCAATTTTCGTGAGAATTTTGTATGGGCCGACTTCTGTACCTATCATGGATTCTGTTGCACTCCTGCCGTGCCCCGTATGTTCGCAAGATCGTCTCGCACACCATTATCATAGCAGAGACGCGATGCCATCGCAGCCGCCATGTAGAGCCACCTTACCCGCACTGACTCGGCTTGCCCTCCAGTAAGCATGCCAGGAATGGACTGACCCTTAGCGCCAACCACAGACCAAAGGGTCAAGGCAATGAGGCGGTGCCGCGCAGATCCTGGCGCATATTAGTATATTAAGTTAAAAACTCCAGCAGTTGGCGGAGCTGCCAAACAGCAGAGCAGGAGGAACCTAAAGGGGAGTAACCCTGGCCAGTGGAGTATGGGACTGTATGGGAAGAGAGGCGACAGCAGAGTATAGGAAAGACACACGACCTTTTCCACCGCCTGCAGGCCAACTCGTGGATGCCGTTGCGCGTAGTCATCCGGATAGGAAAGACACACGACCTTTTCCACTGCCTGCAGGAGCCTGCCAGCCGCTGGCCCGCGCTGTCTGGCACCGCCAGGACGGAGGCCTGGTGACGGGCAACCGGCGGAGCTGGGACGCGATGCGCGCTGCGTCGCAGCCGCTGGGGCAGAGGGCGCAGCTGCCTGAGGCTGGGGCTGATGCACACGCGATGCCTGCGGCTGAGGAGGGCTGCGCGCGGCTGAAGAGCTCTACTACAACGCGCTGGCAACGCTGGCGGTGCTGCGGAGGACTCCTGCTGGGCACTGTCGTGTAGCGAGCAACGGGTGCACACGCTTGGGGGCGTGCAATACGCTGCCAAGGCAAGGGATACAGCACACGAGCAGCCGCGGGACGCCCTGGGGATACACGCACGACGCCGCACCGTCAGCCCGTGCATCCCATCTGTCCACGAGGTCTCATGTGATGTCTTGTACTAGACTATCTAGAGAAAAGGCCCCGCTGGCTGTATCCCGGAGAAGCCGCTCCACCTGCTTCCGTCAATAGGCCGTGTCCCTGGGTACCAGCGTGCAGCGCACACCCGTCCATGCTGGTACCGCGTATCCCCGTGAGCGTTAGCGCCTCGCCCGTGTGGCCACACCTCATGCCGATACGCCGCCCCTGCGGGCTGGCCGGCTCCCCGGCGGCCAGGGTGCGGGCCAGCTCAGGGGCGGCGCGGCTCTATGGAGCGTACCCCGTGGGTACGACGGCATCGAGGCCCAGCGCCAGGTTTCCCAGATGGCGGCGGGTGCGGATGCCCCGCCGCCGACTCTTCTGGACCCCGGTGGCACTCTCCGTGCCGGAAGGCGGCTCACCGGACACACAATGCGGCTTGAGGGCCTAGTCGGTGGGCTTACCGGACGCGTGGGAGGTCTCAGGCACTTTTCAGCCGCGAGCGCGTCACAAAGAGCGGGCCTCGCCCATGTAAGCGCTGGGAGTGGCAGCGTGTTGATGCAACAGACAGTGTTGCTTTCCCTACGCTGCCAAACGGCTTTCCCAACGGTCTGCTTGCTACGGAGCCACACAAACGACATAGGCTGTGAGCGCAAGTGACGCAGTAGGATGATTGTTGGTTGCATCCACGACCCAGGTATCCGAGTCAGGCCCATTGAGGTTGTACGGGTAGCTGGCGTGTACGGTCGCTACCGTAGACAGTTCCGCGTTCCCAGGAATGACGTAGCCACCTCCAGTCGCTTTTTCCCCAGGCTCGCAACTCACGAGCGCTTCGCCATATTCCCCCCCAGCGATATCGGTGGACATGAGTCGGGTGTTAAGCTGCACGGCTCCTGTCGTTCCAGAGCCACCGCTAGACCCCTGTGGTCCGGCAGGCCCTTGTGGCCCCGGTGCCCCCGCAGGTCCTGCTACGCCTTCGGGGCCCTGCGTCCCAGGCGCCCCCGCATCGCCCTTCGGGCCTTGCGGTCCTACAGATCCTGTAGAACCAGCAAGCCCTGGTGGTCCCGCAGGCCCCTGGGAGCCGACGAGACCTGCCACGCCTTGGAGCCCCTGTGGTCCCGGCGTTCCCGTGGGCCCTTGAGGCCCTTGAGGCCCTTGAGGCCCTTGAGGCCCTTGAGACCCTTGAGGCCCTTGAGGCCCTTGAGGCCCTTCCTGAGCCCATCTCAACGCTTTTTCGTGGCGGGAGCACGTGTCGGGCACGTTCACGATTCTGATCGTACCGTTGTGCTTGTTGACACAAGCGTGAATGAGACCTGCGTCCACACTTTCAGCACTCACAAACATAGGGGGCGCTGCCAGCAGGCAGGTAACGAGTAACACGCTTTTTCCCAGTCGCGTCGTCTGCAATGCATGCCGTGATGTCTTCATCAGCGAGTCTCCTCCGTTCTTACGATCTTAGCGTCGCTATCGCGACGTCTCTTGCATGAAGGTTGCCGAAAGGGCCAGCATGTTGTGTCTGCTGCCAAGGCATGCGACTCTTCAGGCGCTTTGTCGCGGTGCAAGGCCTGTATGTCGTCTGAGGCCCTTATCGACAGGCTGATGCGACTTCTTGAATAATAAAATTCCAGGATTATTAGGACACATAATGGAGGATACACACGTGAGAAGCCGGTAAGAACAACAGCGAGCATCCAACAGGGTGTGCTGCGCCTATGGGGGAGAGTGAGACCCCGAAGGCGAGGTGTATCCTCGATGCCCATGGTTGGCAGCCTCTCTCTGCAAGACCACCAAGCGCGGACGACCACGCGCCGGGTTGGTCCGCCACGCTTTCGCCAGATCTGCACGGTAGCGACCAGTAAGGTGTTAATCCTGGCCGAAGGGGCTAGAACAGCACCGGCCTCGTCCAGAGCCAGGGGGGCCAGGGACGAGGCCGTGTGAGATACACGAGCGGGCAGGCGATGGGACGGGGCTGGAGCTTAGGGCAGGCGACCAACCACCAGACTCCGCGTGGCTGGCTCGTAAAACACGGAGCCGCTGTATGTGCTCCAGCTATAGCCGACAATCGCCCCCGTCGCATCGGCATACAGGCGCAGAATACCCCGACCGACGCCATCCTTCCACGTGCCATCTTCCTGCAAGCGTGTATCGGTGGGACCGTGACCAGAGTTCGACGAGTCAATCACCTCAATGGCGTATTGCGTCGTTCCAGCCACCAGCGGTGCTGTCGCCGTGCGTGGAGTGGCCGTGCTGGCGGCAATCATCATATGCCCGGTACCCGAGGTGCTGCCATCAAGATACTTCACGGCTAAGATATCACCCTCCTGGATATTCGTCACATCGGTGACAGCGACAAAAAAGGTGCCTGCGACAATGACATCGTGATAGCGCGCCGATGTTGGGCTGGAGGAGTTAAACCAGGTGCTGAAATTTTGATCGGTCCAGTTATAGGCTTGCTTCAGGACTCGCGTCACAAAGGGGCTGCATTGCGTGCGATTGGTATACGCGGTGGCGCCATTGACTCCTGCCCAGGTGAGATACGCGGGACTGGTACCGTAGGCGTTGTCAGCCGGGGCAATGTTGTCGACGACGTCCTCGGCCCAGAAGAGATGGGCGGGGATGGCGACTGCCGGGAGGGCAGACCCCATGAGCCAGAGACTGCCAACCACTGCTGCCAAAGTGCGAGAGAGGGTCCGAACGGTTGTTGCTGCACGCATCACGTTACTCCTTTATTCAGATGTCTAGGTCCAGGCACATGATCCCAAGTTCGCCAGCCAGGAGCCTGCACCACCTCAAGTGGTCTGCGGTCCTCGCCGCGCTTGAGCCAAGGTTTTGTGCCATAGATAATGCAGGAGGCATGCCAAAGGTGGCTCGGCGCATCCTCATGATGCATAAATCGCCTATCTCATTGCATAGCAATGGGCTGCTGATCTCGGGACGGCTGGGCTCCTGGCGCGGCTGTGCCAGCCGGCTGCTGGGAGCGCACCACCAGTCCCTGACGTGTGGCCACCAGAAGTGGTGGTTACAACCACGGAGCTTCGTGCCTACGTAGGCCGCAACGTCGCAGCAGCAGGACTTGCAATCTTGACTCTCGTAGAAAACGTGCGATACTCACGCTCCTCTAAGCATTGGGCAGAGTGTCGAGCATGACATGGCGTGATGACGGGCCAAGAGGCACGAGGTTCTGGAGTGGTTGTCAAAGTGTTGGTCGCCGATGATGAAGCTATCGTGTGTACATTGTTTGCCGCGATGCTCAGCCGGTATAGCGGCTACGAGGTCGTGACCACCACAGACGTGCAGACGGTCTTACCTACCCTGCGACGAACGCCCTTTGATGTGGTTCTACTAGATATTGGTATCCCGACGCTGCCTAGCCTGGAAATTTTACGCCAGATTACCCAAACATGTGAGGGTTTGCCGGTGATTGTCGTCACGGGGCTTGCCACCGTGGAGATTGCCGTGGAATCCATGCAGGCTGGCGCCGCAGATTTTGTCACCAAACCCGTACCCGCTTCTGTCTTGCATCTCCGCATTCAACGCGCACTCGAACATGCGCGCACTCGGCGTCTGGCCAGTATCGACAGGTTGACTGAGATGGCGAACCATCGCACCTTCCACGAACGTCTCGCCCAGGAGATCGCCCGCGCTGAGCGTTATAAGCGTCCGCTGTCGTTGTTGATGTTGGATATCGATCACTTCCAAATGTACAACGAGATCCATGGCTATCTGCAAGGGGATGTGGCTTTACAAGATTTGGCGCGATTATTCCAGACGCTCAGTCGCACCTCCGATACGGTGGCGCGCTATGGTGGAGAGGAATTTGCCATTATTCTGCCAGAAACGGATAGCGCCAGCGCGCAGCGCATTGGCCAACGCTTCCGCCAGGGCGTGGAACAGCACAGTTTTCCTGGTGCCGAAGACCTGTCTGGCGGTCGACTCACGGTGAGTATTGGCGGGGCCTCTTACCAGGCCTGTGCCCCGCACAATACCCTGCTGCAAGCGGCAGAGGCGGCGTTGTCCCGGGCCAAACAGGCAGGGCGCAATCGTGTCTGTATGGCGGACTAAGAGGCTCGTTGGCCTACACGCCTCCCTGGCTTTCTCGCCTGTGGGCTGCAGTCCAACCTCCCGGGCACACGGTGCCTGGCACACCGTCAGTCGGTCTGCAGCCCGACACCTCGCCTAATACCGCACCGTATAGGTGGGCTCATCGACCACAGGATTCTCCAGCACGCCAAGCTGGTCAATGGCGATACGCACCACATCGCCTGGTTTCAACCAGATTTTCGGATCCATGCCCAAGATGACCCCACTCGGCGTCCCCGTGGCGATCACATCCCCCGCTTCGAGCGTAAACGCGGTCGAGAGATGTTCGATAATGTCAAAACAGTTAAAAATGAGGTGCTTAGTGTTGGAGTTCTGACGCAGTTCGCCATTGACCCACGTCTTGAGGTCCAGGACATGCGGATCAGGCACCTCATCCGTGGTGACGATGTAGGGGCCGAGCGGGCAGTGCGTATCCCACGATTTGCCCATGGTGGTCGTGGCCGAACGCATTTGCCAGTCACGCACGCTGACGTCATTCACGATGGTATAGCCGGCAATCACCGTCGCCGCCTGCGCTTTCGGCACGCGCCGACAGCTCTTGCCAATCACCACCCCGAGTTCCCCCTCATAATCGAGATCGGCCGAATCCTGCGGACGCCAAATGGCCCCGCCAGACCCAGTCACCGAGGTGGCTTGTTTGTTAAAAATCATCGGCACCGTGGGCATGGGCCGCCCCGTCTCTTCCACATGGTCGCGATAGTTCAAACCCACGGCGAGGATCTTGGGGGGACGCCGGATGGGGGCCTCCAACTGCACATCCGCCAAGGCCAGACGGCCACGGCCCGAGTCGCAGATCGTGCGTGCCTGCTGCATGGCCGCCGCCCCCTGCTCTAAAAACGCCACCATGTCGCTCGGCAGCGACGATCCCTGACCGCTCAGGTCTACCACTTCCTCTGCCAGGACAGCCCCGACACGTGTACAACCCTTGTGGGAAAAGCTCACTAATTTCATCGTCTGCTCCTTGGCGCGACACTCTTCAGATATGTTGTAATTTTCGACCTACCACAATGGCATTGCGCTGCGTAAAACACCACGCACCCGTCGCCTGCTGCCATGGCCGCGTGCCACTCAAATCATGCTGCGCATCCTGGGTCAGTAAACGGCGCACTTCCGTGGCCGCCGCCTCTGGGGTGTGCGCGTTAGTCAGCCACTGCTCCACCACCTGGATATGGGGATAGGTCCGCACTTGCTCGACCTCAAGCTGCGTCTCGACAAAGAGTTGCAGCAGCCGGCTCACCGGGTGGGCCGACGTATGCGAGGCATCGCGTAGATGCTCGAAGCGATTGTGATAGGCCCCGCGTGCTGGATGCTCACTGACCACCAGATCTTCCACTGCCACGGTGCCATCCACGCGACACACCCGCACCATCTCGCGCAGCATCGGCAGCGGTTGCGCAAAGTGATGCAAGGCCAGACGGCACACTACCACGTCGAATTCACCTGCCGCAAATGGTAACTGCGAGGCCTCGGCTACTTGGAAGCGCAGATTGACAACGCCTTGGGCCTGGCGTCGTCGTTCGGCCAGCGCCAGGGGCGCTTCCGTCAGATCCACACCGATCACCTCACGGGCCACCGCCGCGAAGCCCATCGCCACGTAGCCTGGGCCGGTGGCCACTTCTAACACCCGATCCTGGGCCGTCGGCTGCACCGCCCGCACCAGACGCGCTACCCGCTCTGGGTCAGCAATACCCGGATTGGCCGCATAGGCTACGGCCTGGCGGGTGAACGCCTCCCGGACTACCGTATTATGCTCTGGGACGTCTGCCATGGCGTTCTCCTTGTGTGCCACCCTATGGACATCGGGCTAACGGATGCTATTGGGCCCCAGACCGAACAGCGTGGTCACCTGCTGGTGTTCTAGCATGCCGAGCATCGCGGCATCCGCCGGCCGCGTGCTATACCGGCTCGCTGCATCGAGGATTTTAGGGAGCAGGGTGATGTCCCCAGCGGTATTGAGAAACACACCGGGACGACCAAGCACCCAATGCACCGAGCGGTCAATGTCTCCCTGCTCTTCCAGCGGCTGATACCAGGTGGTGCGCGCTTTCTCGGTCGTGGCCCATGGGCCACGCGCAATGGCTTTAATGGTCTGCACCGCCACCTGGCGCTCCTCGCAGAGCCGCACCACCGCATCAAAATCCTCGCGATAGCGCTCGTTCTGGTGCATCACGTAGTTGTAGGGCATGAGGACGGAATCAAAGTCAAAGCGTTCGAGACTGCGTTTATGCATGGCGGCGATGGTCCAGCCGTGGCCCGTGACGCCGATGAAGCGTACCAAGCCCTGCTCACGTGCTTCAATGACGGCTTCCAGGGCTCCACCCGGTCCCATAGCCAAGTCCCAATCGTCGGGATGAAACAGGGCGTGCAGCTGGATGAGATCAATGGTATCAACGCGGAGACGTTCCAAGGAGCGGTGGATGTCCTCGCGAGCATCGTGATACAGGCGCTTGCCGGTCTTGCTAGCCAGGAAAAAATCCTGCCGGTGCTGCGCCATCCAGGGACCGATGCGCAACTCCGCGTCACCATAACGCGCCGCAACGTCTATATGATTCACCCCATATTCCAGCAAAATGTCGAGCACGCGGTCCGCTTCGTCCTGCGTGGCGCGACTTAACGCTGCAGCGCCGAACAACGTTGCGGTACTCAGATGGCCAGTGCGCCCGAATGGACGGCGTTCAATCATAGAAGGCTCCTTGCAGCACAGGGTGTAGAGGGACGCCAGGGATTGCACGGCTGACAGGCTACCGGAGACCAGGGGCCAGGGTCAAGGGCTGCGCCGCGTTTCCCCGGTGTGTCACCCGCCCCGCCCTCGCGTTGACTCCACCGTCACCCCTCGTCCCACGGGGCGTTTGGCTCGTGCCACGCTCGGCGCCATGTGTGCCCCAGTTCGGCAGGTGTTGATAAAGGTGTACCAGAGGCAAAAAGCATTTATGCTACGCTCTCGTCTACTAATAAGCATTACAGAAAGAGCCATAGATGAGAGCTGGTCTTGACCTGCGACGTCATGGGCACTCTGCTGTTGACCGCATGGATTTGGAGGAATATACTGCGTTGAAGTGCTGGTGGGGCAGATATACTGGGTATTGTTCTTCCACCTATTTGCTCACTCTCATTCAGTCTGCAAGTGGTTGGCTCCTGTACGGGACTTGCTTGGCGCTCAGTCACCAGCTTATGACACGGCACGGTAGCATGTGCATGGTCCATCTGACCGTAGGCCTCTGCCGTGGTGCCACCCTTCCCTGACGTCTGTAACGCCCATGCCAGCCGCCGCCTAGAAGGACAGAAACCATGGCAGAGAAGGCAGCGGTGCTCTTTGTCCACGACGAAAAGCATATTCTGTTTTTGCTACGTGCCTTATTTCGTACCCAATACCAGGTTTTTCTGGCGGAGAGTGGCGCGAGTGCGCTTGACATTCTGCAGCGCGAAACCATCCACGTGATTGTCAGTGACCAGCGCATGCCCAAAATGCTCGGGCATGAGCTACTACGTGAAGCCAAAAAATTGTCCCCGAGTACGATGCGCCTCCTCCTCACCGGGTATTCGGATCTCGGCGCTATTATGCATTCGATTAATGACGGGGAGGTCTTCCGGTTTATCAATAAGCCGTGGGACAATGCCGAACTGCGGGCGATTCTCGACAACGCCGTCAAGATTGCCCTGGATACGGTCGAGACGGCCGCCGTGCTCGCCCAGGAAAAACCTGAGGTCGAGCAGTTGCCCATGGAGAGAGCGGGGATCCTCGTACTTGATGCCACGACTGACCTGCAGCGGAAAGTGCAAAAGCTGTGTGGGCAGCAGCATCCGATCTATCGGGCTTCAACTATTGACAAGGCCTTGGAATATCTGGACCGCACAGAAGTCGCGCTCTTGGTAACGGATATCACTGTGGGGCAAGAAGATACCACCGAGTTCCTCAAACTGTTAAAACAACAATACCCTTTAACTCACCTTACGCGACTGGAACGAAAAAAGTGTAGAATCGCCCGTATGAAATCACAACCGATAGCAGATTTGTATTCCGACTACTTGCTGGCGTCGTTTGGGGCGACCACGGCTACCGGGCTGAGCGCACTGCTGGAA